>Ga0208297_1000178_pt1 | contig 164563 bp, 159 predicted proteins | sample LMS_cellobiose_e_FD_187367 | JGI IMG/M metagenome (GOLD analysis project Ga0208297, IMG submission 187367) | Rumen-fistulated moose microbial communities from Alaska, USA - LMS_cellobiose_enrichment (SPAdes) (version 2) | ecosystem: Host-associated > Mammals > Digestive system > Stomach >... | reverse complement strand
CGGTACTACAACAACGATAGAATCAAACTGAGGCTAAAAGGAAAGAGCCCGGTGCAATACCGAGCTCTCTTCCAATCTAAGGCCTCGTAACTAATGTTTAACCGTCCAACTTTTGGGGGTCACATCACCTTCAGTCGCTTTTTTGTTTCAAAAAGCAGCGGTACGTTACTTCTTGATCTCGTCGGCAGCCTGGTCTGCGGCGTCCTTCACGGCGTCGGCAGCATCCTTGACGGCTTCACCGGCATCCTTGAGGGCGTCACCAACCGTCGTGGCAGCTTCTTCGGAAACTTCCTGGACATTCTCGACGGCCTCGCGGGCGGCCTCCTGGGCAGGAGCCTCTTCTTTCTTCTGCTGGTCCTTGCAGGAAACAGCGAGCAGGCTCATGCAGGCGACGATAGTCAAAAGAGCAATCTTTTTCATATTACAATTTGTTAGTTGGTTATTAGCGGGGACAAAAGTAGCAACAATCCGCTATCGTTGGACAAAAAAATCAAAAATTGTTATCTTTGTGAGTTGATCAAACGAAAAGAAATGGCACAGAAACCGTCGATTCCCAAGGGGACCAGAGACTTCGGACCTTCCGAAATGGCAGGCCGCAATTATATCTTCAACACAATCAAGGCGGTATTCCGCAAATACGGATACCAGGCCATCGAAACCCCGTCCCTCGAAAATCTCAGCACCCTGCTGGGAAAATACGGCGAAGAGGGCGACAAACTGCTGTTCCGCATCCAGAACAGCGGGGAGAAAGCGGCGCTCCCGCCGGAGAAAGGGCTCCGTTACGACCTGACCGTGCCGTTCGCCCGTTTCGTGGTCCAGCACCAGAACGAGATTTCCTTCCCCTTCAAACGCTACCAGATCCAGCCCGTATGGCGGGCCGACCGGCCGCAGAAGGGCCGTTACCGCGAGTTTTACCAGTGTGACGTCGATGTGATCGGAAGCAAGTCGCTGCTGAATGAACTCGAACTGGTCCAGATCGTGGATGACGTCTTCGGCCGCATGGGCGTGCGCGTGTGCATCAAGATCAACAACCGGAAGATCCTCTCCGGCCTGGCCGAGGTTTCCGGCCAGCCCGACAAACTGATCGACATTACTGTGGCCATCGACAAGATCGACAAGATCGGCCTGGACGCCGTCAAGCAGGAGCTCCGGGAGAAAGGCCTGACGGAGGAAGCCGTCGCCGTCATCGAGCCGGTGCTTACGCTCACGGGCTCGACGCAGGAGAAACTGGCCCGGATGCGGACGCTGCTGGCCACCTCCGAAACCGGTATGAAAGGGCTCGACGAGATCGAGAAGCTTTTCGCGCTGATTGCCGGTGCGGGCATCGCACAACCGGTGGAACTGGATCTCTCACTGGCCCGCGGCCTCAACTACTATACGGGTGCCATCTTCGAGGTCAAGGCGCTCGACTTTGCCATCGGCAGCATCTGCGGCGGCGGCCGCTACGACGACCTGACCGGCATCTTCGGCCTGCCGAACATGTCGGGCGTAGGCATCAGCTTCGGCGCCGACCGCATCTACGACGTCCTCGCCGGCCTGGACCTCTTCCCGAAAGATGCCGCTACGGCTGCGTCCGTGCTCTTTACCAATATGGGCGAGAAGGAAATTGCCTACACCGTTCCCGTGGCCGCGTCGCTCCGCGCAGCCGGCATCGCCTGCGAAATCTATCCGGACAGCGCCAAACTCAAGAAACAGTTCGAGTATGCCGACCGCAAAGGCATCCCGTACCTGGCCATCGTCGGCGACCAGGAAGTCACCGACGGCACTGTCACGCTCAAGAACCTCGCGACCGGCGAGCAGCGTCCCGTGCCGAAGGAGGAGCTGGCCGCCTGCTTCCAATAACAACCCTTAACACCCATACAACGATGAAACGACTGGTCCTTTCAGCCATCCTGCTCTGTGCGGCGGTGGCCGCGTTCGCTTGTACGAACCTGATTGTCGGAAAGAAAGCTTCTGCCGACGGAAGCGTCATGTGCACCTATAACTGCGACAGCTTCGGCTTCCTGCAGCCGCTGGACTTCTGGGCACCGGGCCGCCACGCCGAAGGCGAAATGCTTGCCCTCCACGGCTGGGGTCCCCAGGCGGCCGACCGCTTCATCAAGCAGGCCCCCTACACCTACGGTGTGGTCGGCCTGATGAACGAAAACCAGGTCAGCATCGTCGAAACCACCTGGGGCGGCCGCCGCGAGTTGGTCAACCGCGAAGGCTACTTCGACTACTTCACCCTGATGCACGTCGCCCTCCAGCGCAGCACCTCGGCGCGGGAAGCCATCGCCGTGATCAACGATCTGGTAAGCGAATACGGCTACAACAGCTCGGGTGAATCCTTTGCCGTCTGTGACAAAGAAGAGGCCTGGATCATGGAAATCGTAGGCAAGGGCCCCGGACGCAAAGGCGCTGTCTGGGTAGCGCTCCGCGTACCCGACGACTGCATCACGGCCTACGCCAACGCCAGCCGCATCCGCCGGTTCCCGCAGGTGAAGAAGGTGGACAAGAAGAAGGCTTTCAACGAGATCGAAGGTGTCTGCATGTATTCCAAGGATGTGATCTCCACGGCCCGCGAACTGGGATTGTATGAAGGCAGCGATGCGGATTTCAGCTTCCGCGAAGCCTACGGGCCGCTCGACTTCAGCGCCATCCGCTTCTGCGAGGCCCGCGTCTGGAGTTTCTTCCGCCGTCACAGCGACAAGGCCCAGATGGACGCCTATCTGCCCTTCATCAACGGAAACACCGAGGTCTGTGACGAACTGCCCCTGTGGATCAAGCCTGTCGCGCCGATTTCCGTCCGGGAACTGATGGACGACATGCGTGACCACTACGAAGGGACCGCCCTCGATATGACGGCCGACCTGAGCGCCGGCCCTTACGCCTCTCCCTATCGCAACCAGTCCACCACCTTCTTCAGCAGCGACTCCACGGCCATGTTCCGCGAACGTCCCATCGGCTGCCAGCAGAGCGGCATGACGATGGTCTGCCAGATGCGTTCCTGGCTGCCCGACGCCGTGGGCGGCGTGACCTATTTCAATATGGACGATGCGACGATGGTCGCCTACGTACCGGTCTATTGCGGCATCACCCGCGTCCCGCAGCCGTTCACCTACGAAAACAACGACATCCTGGAGTTCAGTACGGAAAGTGCCTTCTGGATGAACAATTTCGTGGCGAACATGGTCTATCCGCGCTGGAGCGCGATGATCGGCGACCTGCGCGAGGCCCAGAAAGAGTTGGAAGACTTCTATGCCGAAGACCAGAAGGCCGTGGAAGAGCAGGCCGCCAAACTGATGCCCGCCGACCGCGCCGCTTTCCTGACCCGCAAGACCGAAGCCTATACCGACCAGATGATGAAACGCTGGGAGAAATTAGCCAAACTGCTCATCGTCAAGCATAACGACCAGACGATGCAGCCCAGCGAAAACGGCGTCGTGGTCCGCGGCCGCCGCAAAGCCCCGGCCTACTCCCCCGTCTTCATCGACGCCGTCAAAGCCGCCACCGGCGACCGCTACGTCCGTCCGCAGTAGCCGCCGCACCAGCAACCGCCACGCCGCCCGCAGTAATCGACGCCGTCAAAGCCGCCTGACCGGCGACCGCACGTCCAACCGCAGCTGCCGACTCACGGCTGCCGCAGAACCCCAGGCGTGCCAGCCGCCGCACCGCCAATACGCCGCCGAGACACAGCCGAGCTACTGTCGAGATACTGCCGAGATACTGCCGAGATACTGCCGAGATGCCGCCGCCTGCAGCCGCCGCCGCAGAGCCAGCCGTTCTGCGCCTACCCGGCCTGAAGCAATCGGTTTGGAGGCCCAAGTGTCGCCGATGTCCCCAAAAATGGGACATCGGAAGCATTTTCCCCCATTTTTGCGCCTGGTGTCCCATTTTTAGGGACATCGGGCGCGATTTTTAAAGGAAATCAAAAATAAAACTTGACATCGGCTCCCCGCGACTGTATCTTTGTCATGTAAATGATAGATATGTGCTGCTATGAAAAAGATCTTTGAAACAAAATTCCGCCAGAAAGAGAAGGCGGTCGGGAGGGCAAGGCTATGAGTGTACTGGGACAATGCATGGAGATTATCAATCTCACATCGCTGGCCTGGAAAGGTAAGGAGCGATACAGTGTCGTAGCCCACTCCTTCCGGGTTATGGCCAAAGCAAAGAACTACGATGAGATGGTCGTCGGTATGATGCACGAGCTCTATGCCGCATCAGCCTACACCCGGGGCCTTTATCACTGCGACGTGGACGGAGATCCCCAATGGGGTCTTGCACTCGACACCTTGACGCCACCGGTCAAACTGCCCAAATTTGCAAAGTATGAGGATATTCAGGAAGAAGCGCTTCTTTCCGCCAATATACCTCATGAGATGTTCGAAAAGTACCAGGCCAAATGGTTCATCGACGAAACGCGCTGGACACCGAAATACTTCGAATGGATTCGGCGAATCGCCCAAGACCGGATTGCCAGAAACGTAATGATCTACGATCTGGAAGACAAACTGGACGTCCTGCTCGATCCTAAAAAATACGTTGACGAACTCGGACCCCAGTATTTCGCCCTCCCTTGGAAAAAACACTACTGTGTTTCCGTCAAGTGTGGAAGACGTGACCACGCCACCCTTGAAGTCCCCCGCACAGACGACCCTTTCCTTCTGAGAGACATCACGGAAGTTGAACGCAACAACCTCATCGAGAAATATACGCGAGCGCTGGACTATCTCCGTTGGATGGAAGACTGTTATCCGACAGAACGGCAATATACGGAAGCGGAACAAAAAAAGCACGCACAAGTATGTTTGCAGTGGTTTGGAGACTGGGTTAGCGAGGAAGAAGCCGATAAGGAATACTACGGTGACGAAGAGTTCGATGAAGACGGAGGTGACTTCGAAGATGAAAATGGAGATGGAGATGGAAGCGTTCTATCTGGTGACGACGGAACATCTGACTGACCGGTTATGGTTTCGTAATGAAGACGATTTCAAGTCAGGAATGAATACTGTGGCCGTCGTCAAACATCTGACGGGAATCGACGTCCTTTCATTTATCCTCATGTCAAATCATGTCCACTTTGTCCTTTGCGGGACAAGGGAACGAGCCGAGCATTTCATCTTTGAGATCAAACGCCATTACGCAGCTTATCTGCAGAAGAAATACGGTTTCAAGGAATACCTGCGGCGGAATCAGATTGACATCCAAAAAGTCTGGAGGGAAGACGAGTCGCTGGAACGCGCAATTGCCTATGTCCAGATGAACAGCGTAGCAGCCAACATCTGCCTGCATGCCTCTGCCTATCCCTGGGGAACGGGGGATGCCTTCTTCAATCTGACTACGCCTCAAGGGGTACGGCTCGGGGAATTGAGCAAGCGTGCAAGGATGCGCCAACTCCAAAGCAAGTCTGACCTCCCTGCCGGGTGGATTTCCGGGAATGATGGCTATATCCTGCCCCGTTCTTATGTCCCTACGCAATTTGTCGAATCCATATTCCGGACACCCAATCGACTCAACTACTTCCTGCAAAACTCTTCAAAGGCGAAACGCAGGACGCAAGCGGAAGGAAGCGCGCTTCCTACATTCCGGGACCAAAGCATCCTTAACGCCATTCCCGACCTATGCCAATCCTTGTTCCGGAAAGGTAATATAGACGAACTCACTCCAACCCAGCAATCAGAACTCGTGAAACAAGTGAAGCGCCGTTTCAGTGCTGACATCAATCAGATCGGACGTATTGTCGGACTTTCTTATGCCGAAACAGCGCGTTTACTGGACAGCCTCTGAAAAAGCTTGTCGGGGAGACTTCTCGCAGATCAGCGACATCCTTCATATCGCCTGCGGAAAGCGCAGGGGGCTGATTTCGTGACTTATACGCTGCGGAGATAGGCGTCGATAGCCTTGGCGGCGCGGCGGCCGGCACCCATGGCCAGGATGACCGTGGCGGCACCGGTGACGGCGTCGCCGCCGGCGAAGACGCCCGGGCGCGTCGTCGCACCCGATTCGTCGGCTACGATACAACCGTGCCGCTCCGTTTCCAGCCCTTTCGTCGTACCGGCGATCAGCGGGTTGGGTGAGGTCCCCAGCGCCATGATCACGCAATCGGCCGGTACCTCGAATTCAGAACCGGCTACGGGTACCGGACTGCGGCGGCCGCTGGCATCGGGATCGCCGAGTTCCATCCGGATGCAGCGCAGGGCGCGCACCCAGCCTTTCTCGTCGCCCAGGACCTCGACCGGATTGGTCAGCATCCGGAAGTCGATGCCTTCTTCCTTGGCGTGATGGACTTCCTCGGCCCGGGCCGGAAGTTCCTTCTCGGTACGCCGGTACACGATGGTGACTTCAGAGCCGAGACGCAGGGCCGTACGGGCTGCATCCATCGCCACGTTGCCGCCGCCTACGACGACGACGTGCTTCCCGACAAAGATCGGCGTATCGCTCTGCGGATCGTAGGCTTTCATCAGATTGCTGCGTGTCAGGAACTCGTTGGCCGAGAACACACCGTTGAGGCTCTCTCCCGGGATGTTCATGAAGCGCGGCAGTCCGGCACCCGAACCGATGAACACCGCCTTGAAACCTTCGCGGTCCAGGAGTTCATCGACCGTGATGGTACGGCCGACCACGACATCGGTCTCGATCGTCACTCCCAAAGCCTTGACCTGGGCTATTTCGGGCTCCACCACCCGCTCTTTGGGAAGGCGGAACTCCGGAATGCCGTACTGCAGCACGCCGCCGGCCTTATGGAGGACCTCAAAAATGGTCACGTCGTAGCCCAGCTTGGCCAGGTCGCTGGCGCAGGCCAGTCCGGAAGGGCCGCTGCCCACCACGGCGACCTTGATGCCGTTGGGTTCAGCCTTCTCGACGGGGACACCGCCCCGCTCCCGGCTCCAGTCGGCCACGAAGCGTTCCAGCTTGCCGATGGCCACCGGCTCGCCTTTCACGCCGAGGATGCAGCTGCCTTCGCACTGCGTTTCCTGCGGACAGACGCGGCCGCAGACGGCGGGCAGCGAACTGTCGCGTGCGATGACGCGGGCCGCCGCATCAAATTCACCCGCCTTGACCTGGGCGATGAATTCCGGAATCCGGATGCCGACCGGGCAATGCTGCACGCAACGCGGATTGCGGCAGTTCAGGCAGCGCGAAGCCTCGAGCAGCGCCTCCGAATCATTATAGCCAAAGCAAACTTCCTCGAAGTTGCGGGCTCGGACCTTCGGGTCCTGTTCCCGGACGGGAACGCGTCCAATCTTCTCAGCCATCTTATGACCTCCCTATTTTACATTTGTGATCGGCTTCCTGCTCCTGCGGCCGGTACATGGCCTGGCGCCGCAGCGCTTCGTCGAAATCTACGGCATACCCGTCGAATTCGGGCCCTTCCACGCAGGCGAAACGCACCTTGCCGCCCACGGTGATGCGGCAGCAGCCGCACATGCCCGTCCCGTCAACCATGATCGTATTGAGGCTGACTACCAACGGGATACCGGAATCCTTCAGCGTCAGGGTCACGAATTTCATCATGATCATCGGACCGATGGCTACGGCCTGGTCATATTTCCGTCCCGCGTCCAGAAGCTGTTTCACTTTCTCGGTCACCAGGCCATGATGTCCTTCGGAGCCATCGTCCGTACAGATGTAGAGATTGTCGCAGACGGCGCGCATCTGTTCCCGCAGGATCAGCAGGTCCGCGGTCTTGGCACCGACAATCACATCGACGCTGGCCCCGCGCTCGTGCAGGTACTTGACCTGCGGATAGACCGGTGCCGTTCCCAGACCGCCGGCGACGAAAAGGAAACGGCGGCCCCGGAGTTCCGCTTCCGGCAGTTCCACGAAATCGGAGGGCCGTCCGAGCGGACCGACCACATCTACGAAGCAGTCGCCCTGCTCCAGGGAACAGATCAGGCGGGTGGAGGCCCCCACAATCTGCGTGACAATGGTGACCGTTCCCTTCGTACGGTCATAGTCACAGATGGTCAGCGGGATGCGTTCTCCCTGCTGACGGGCCCGCACGATCAGGAACTGGCCCGGCTGTGCCGCCGCCGCGAGGCGGGGCGCCGCTACATCCATCAGGCAGATGGTCGGCGTCAGCATCTCTTTTCTGCAAATCTCAAACATGCTCTTTCTCTTCAGCTTGGTTGTTATGATTGGTTTCGCGCCGGCGGCGGATGCGCAGCACAAAATAGACGACGACGGCAGCCAGGATCGCTTCGACCCGCAGGCCGATGCCCACCAGTACGCCCAGGGCGGCGATGGTCCACACCAGGATGGCGGTCGTCAGGTTGATGATGTCTTTCTCCCCCCGCTTGAGGATGATACCCGCCCCGATGAAACCGACGCCGGTGACAATCTGGGCGATCACCCGGCTGTGGTCGATACCGCAACGGAGCGAGGCATAGGCAAAGAGGTAGGAGCCGATGATCAGGATGATCGTCGAGCGTTCCCCCATCGTCTTGCCGGCTTCATGGCGCTCATGGCCCACCAGCCATCCGATCAGCAGCACGAGCACCAGATCGAAGCAGAAGGGAAACAGATTCGAAATGTCGAAGGTCTCTTTAAGGAAGTCTGTCAAAGCGATAACCTTTCTTCTTTAAGTAACGGATGATTTCGCCCAGCCGGTTGTAGAGCCGTTCGCCGTCCGGGCGACTCTCGACGATGCCCGGATGGATGAGCACGAGCGCCCCGTTAAGCCCCTGTTCCTTTTCGAACTTCCAGAGCCCGTCAATCAGCGTCTGTGCCGTCCGGTAGTTTTTCATGTCGGGCGTCGTATAGTCGGCCGGGGTTCCAATGCCCGGCGTATAGTTGACCACCTTCACGCCCATCGACTCAAGAATACCTACGCTGAAAGCGTTATAGTGCTCATACGGCGGCAGGTACCAGCGGGCATCCGCCTGCTTCACGCCGAATTTCGCCAGCTCGGCGTAATTCGCCCGCAGGTCGGTCATGATGCTGTCGGCGCTCATGAGCGTCGGCCGCCCGGCACCCCAGTCACAATAGAGCACATGGCCGTCGGAGTGGCCGCCCACATAGTGTCCCTCCGCAACGATGCGGCGGACGACTTCCTGATTGTCCGCAGCCCGGAGGCAGTTGCCGGTCAGGAAGAAATTGCCCTTGACCTTCTGCTTTTTCAGGGTCTTGAGGACTGTCTCGGCGCCATTGAAATTCACGTCGGCGGTAAAACAGAGGTAAACGACTTTCTCGTCGGGATTGACCCGGACGATGGCGCCGTAGGCATCGCGTGCCGCCTTGCAGGCCTTGCCCCGCGCTTCCAGCGCGGCTGCATAGGCAACCAGGCCGGCCGTACCGTCCATCGTGGGTTCGTTGCTCGAATAGTCGCCGATATCATCGTGATAGACGGCAATGCCGTTGTTGAGCGCCGCGAATGCATCGGGGCCGGTCAGGGCGGCGCCCGCCCGGTCCTGGAACAGCTGATTGTAGATCGGACCGTCGATCAGGCCGCCGAGCGGCAGGTCGCCGTTCACCTTGACATAGGAAGAGTGCGGTTCCGAAGGGGTGTCATAGCCCGGCATTTCGGCCGAAGGCCAGCCGCAGATCATCGAAGTACCCCAGGGGTTGCAGCCCAGGAGCCAGTCGCGCAGGGCCGCTTCCATCTCGCGGAAACGGGTGTCGCCGGTCGCCTTCTCATACAGCCAGGCCTGCGTTACGGCGGCGGAAGTCAGGTTGTTGGAGCACCACAGATACGGTACGCCGTGCAGGAACGGATCGTTCCCGGCCCGGTTGAGAATATCCTGAAGTCCCTGCTTCATATAGCCCGAGAACTCGGCCCGCACATCGACGTCCTCACTCTCAGCCAGGAGATAATGGCCCAGGTTGATGAAGGGATACCACTGATAATGGTGATATTCCTTGCCCGGACCGCGTCCGCGGTCCATCCAGGGCGTCACCGGTTCCAGTTCACCCCAGTAAGCCGCCTGCTGTTTCCAGAAATCGCCTTTGCCCAGGGCATACTGCGTGGCGGCGGCCAGTTCGATGTCATCGACCCAGGTATCCTCTTCATAAAAATAAGGGGAAATCACGCACGCGGTCTGCGTATTACCGGGGAATTCGAGGGCGAAGTCCCAGGCATCCTGCACCTTTCCTTCGATCTTGGCGGCGAAGTCCGGATACCAGGTCCGGATGACGTCAGCACCCATGGCGAAAGTCGAAGCGAATTTGCCGGCCGCAGAGGAAACGCCGGTGGTCCGGTTTACCTTCTTGTGGGCAATCTGCGGCTTGCCCGTCACAAAATAGACCGGGCGGCCCTTGCCGGGGCCGTAGCCATAGTCCACGGAATCCAGATACGGCAGCCGCATACCAGCGTGGTCGCGGTCATCCGCAATCTGGTAGTACATCTCGCGCGGGGCGGGATTCATCTTGTCAAGCCAGTCCAGGCCCCATTTCACCTCATCCAGCACATCGGGGATGCCGTTGGTGCCGGGACGGCCCGTCGCGTCGAAGCAATCCTTGAATACCGATTTGTCCGCAGCATATTTCCAGGCGAATGCCATCTGGTAGATGGTCGTGGAAGAGGTCGTCATATACTGGAGGTAATCGGTCGCATCGTGCCAGCCGCCCGTCACGTCGATGTGCTCGCCGGTCCGGGTGGGATGGTCCACGATATAGCCGTCGTGTTCATGACAGACGTGGTTGTTATAAGGATTGTCCCCGCAACGCTGCTGACGCAGGTAGGTCAGCAGGAAATCGGCAAAACCCTCATACACGTCTTCTCCGATCCGGAAGACCGGCGACTTGACGCCGCCGGCGACGATATAGTAGCTTCCCGGCGTCTGCAGGGCGCTCATATCAAGTCGCCAGGCGCTCTGGAGCGCCCATTTGGAAGGGTCGGCGGCCTTGCCCTCTCCGCGGAGGACCTCGGCATCGGTCATGGCATCACGGACGACGAAATCGCCGCTGGTCTTCGTGGTGGAAATCAGGACGGCAACCTTGATGTCGTCCGGGAGATAACCGGCCTGGTTGATACGCACCCAGGTCTGCGCCGACAGCGGCCAAACGGCGGCTATCAGCAGGAATGACAAGATAAAACGTTTCATATTACTTGAGGCTGATGCGGATTTCCGGCATCCGTGCGACTACCTCCGGGCCATCGAGGCCGAGCAGCCAGGAGGCGGTGCGGGCAGCCGCATCGGGCATGGAGGTGCTGCGGATGTCCTGTTCCGTACCGGTTTCATTCATCGAAGCGAGCAGCTGGTCGTACACCGGAACGACCGCCGGATATTCGACGGTCTGGTAGTTGTCCAGCCCGGCCAGCGTCGCGGCATAGCGGAGCGCGTCGGTCAGGCCGCCCAGTTCATCGACCAGGCCGATCTTGATGGCGTCACCGCCGGCCCAGACACGGCCCTGCGCAATCGCATCGACGGCCTCGGTCGTCAGGCTGCGTCCGGCAGCCACACGGCTGACAAAGTCTTCGTAGGTCGCATCGATGTGCTTCTGCATGAAGGCCTCTTCCTCGGGGTCGAGCGGCGACATGCCGGAAGCCAGCGAACCATGCTTGTGGGTGGATACCTCATAGACATTGAGGTGGACATTCTTCTTGAGTGCCTTGCCGAAACTCGGAATCAGGCCGAATACGCCGATCGAACCGGTAAGGGTGGTCTTGTCGCTGAAAATCTTGTCGGCGCCGCAACTGATCCAGTAGCCGCCGGAAGCGGCATAGCCGCCATAGCTGGCCACCACCGGTTTGCACGCCTTGAGCAGGGCGATCTCGTGTTCGATGGCCGCTGAAGCCTGGACGCTGCCGCCCGGGCTGTTGACGCGGAAGACCACGGCCTTGACGGAAGAATCCTGACGGGCCTTGGCGATTTCACGGGCGAAATTGTTGCCGATGTTCCCATTGCCTTTGTCGTCCATCACGATCTGGCCGTCGGCATAGATCACGGCGATTTTCTCCTTCGCACGGACATTGGGTTTGACCTTGGCGGCCGCATAGTCCTTGAGTCCGACATATTTGAGGTCTTTCACCTTCTTCACGTCACACAGGGTCCGGAAATACTCGCGCACCTGATCGTCGTACCAAAGTTCATCGACCAGGCCTTTTTCCTTGGCCGCTTCGGCGTTGGTGACAGAAAGGTTGTCGATCCATTCGTTGAACTGTTCCGCAGTAAAGTCGCGGGACTCCGCCACTGCGTCGGCGATCGTGCTCCAGATGGTTCCGAGCATCGTCTCATACTGCTCTTTGTTTTCCGCGCTCATCTCACTCTTGATGTAAGGCTCACCGGCCGATTTGTATTTGCCGTGCCGGATGAGCTGGATGTCGATGCCCAGATGGTCGATCAGGTCTTTGTAATACATCAGCTCGGAACTCATACCGCTGATCATCACATCGCCGTAGGCATTGAGAATCACTTTGTCGGCCACGGAAGCCAGGTAATAGTTCCCGGCCGACAGGGTCTGGCTGTAGGCGATCACGGGCTTGCCGCTCTCGCGGAACTGCTTGAGCGCGGCGCGCAGCTCCTCCGCCTGGGCGATGTCCATCGTCAGGCCATCGGCCTTGAGATAGACGAATCGGATCTGCGGGTCGGTGGCCGCCACTTCCAGGGCGCGGACGGCCGAAAGCAGCGACACGCTGGTGGCCATGCTGGCGCTTCCGGCGAGGGGATTGAAATTGAACTTTTCGCCGCCCTGTTCAGCAAGAGGCTGGCTCAGGTCGATCTTCAGGATGGCATTCTTCGGCACGGAAGGTTGGCTCTCCTTCCCAATGGACGAAAGGGCCGATCCGAGGATGCCGAAAAAGATCAGATTGACCAGAATGAAAGCGAGGAGGGTGCCCAGACACCCGCCCAATACAACTTTTCCAAAGGGTTTCATATCCTAATAAATGATGATTTTTCGCTGATTAGCCAAATAACGTGTTGCAAATATAAGCATTAATCTTTATTTTTGCATCAATGAAACAAGCATCCAAACACTTCCTCTGCCTGTTGCTGGCCGTTACCTATGTATTTGCGTACATGGGATTCGGCATCCACACCTGTCACGATGACGGGAGCCGGCACTTCGTCTGGATGCTGGGCGACGTCTCCTGTGAGGCCATCCACCACCACAGCCACGGCTCGGACCACGACCATCATCACGACGGCCACTGCTGCACCACCCAGATCTTCGTGCTCACCGACGCCCAGGACAATGCCCCCGCCGCGGCCAACCTGTCCGCCCCGGAGATGTCCCTTCCGCTGCTGGCCGAAGCTGAGGCCCTGGCACCGGTCTTCGCCGGCCACCATACCCTGCTTTCCCTGGATTCCCCTCCGCCCATAAGGGACTGCATAACAGCCCTTCTTTCTGTCTGGTTGATCTGAGATGTCCGATCCTGTCGGGCAGGACGCCTCCGTGCGTCCACATTTCGTCATTCCCGGCTTGACCGGGAATCTAAAACCAAACAGAAAACACCATGAAAAAAACCCTGATCATCACATTCCTTTGCCTGGCCGTTTTCCCGGCCCTGGCCCAGACCTTCCACGGAAGTGTCTTTTATAAGAGTCCTGCCGGCAAGACCGAACCGCTCCCCTTCGCCCAGGTCTATCACATGGAGCGGGAAAAACTCATCGAGACCGACGCAAACGGCCAGTTCTCGCTGAAACTCAACGCCCGCGCCACGCTGGTCGCCACCTATGTAGGCTACACCCGCGACACCGTGGTCGTCGAACCCGGCACGGCCGAAGCCAGTTTCTATCTTACGGGCGAAAATGACCTCAGCGAATCGAAGGTCACCGCCATGCAGTCCACCCTGCCCAAGATGAAGCCGGTCAAGACCGAGGTCATAACGGCGGCCGGCCTTTGCAAGATGGCCTGCTGCGCCCTGGCCGAGAGTTTTGAAAACTCCGCCAGCGTGACGGTCGGCTATGCCGACGCCGTGACCGGCGCCCGCCAGATCAAACTCCTCGGCCTCTCCGGCACCTACACCCAGATGCTCGACGAGAACCGCCCCGTGATGCGCGGAATCGCCGCTCCCTTCGGTATGTCGTTCGTCCCCGGCCAGTGGCTCGAGAGCATCCAGATTGCCAAGGGCCCCTCGTCCGTGATCAACGGCCTGGAGGCCATCACCGGCCAGATCAATATGGAGCACCGCAAACCCACCGACGAGACCCCGCTCTTCGTCCAGGTGTACGGCAGCTCCGACAAGATGTTTGAAACCAACATCGCCTCGGCCATCCAGTTCAACGAGAAGTGGAGCATGATCAACATGGCCCACGTGGGCGGCACCGCCTCGAAGATGGACCACAACCAGGACGGCTTCCGCGACGAGCCCGAAGACCTGCAGCTCAACTTCACCAGCCGCTGGCTCTACTATGCCCCGAGCGGCATGCAGATCCGCTTCGGCGGCCGCTTCCTCAACGACGACCGTCTCGGCGGCCAGATGAGCGCCACCAAAGACAATGCTTTTAACCTGAAGAACCGGATCTGGGGTTCGAACATCAAGAACCGCGGCATCAACGGCTATTTCAAGATCGGCGTGCCCCTCAACGAAGAAAACACCGCCAACATCGCCCTCGTGGCGGATTTCAACCACCACGAATTCGATTCGTTCTTCGGCCGGAAGACGTACGATGCCAAGCAGAATTCCGCTTTCGCCAACCTGATCTACCAGAACGAAATCAACGAGACCCACAAGGTGGAATTCGGAGCCACCTGGCAGTTCGACGATCTGAACCAGTTATACATCGGGGAAGATTTCAGCCGCCGGGAGAATGCCATTTCCGGATTTGGTGAATACACGCTGACGCCCGGTGACGACTTCACGTTCGTGGGCGGCCTGAACCTGCAATACAATTCCCTCCACGGCTGGCTCTTCGCCCCGCGCGCCAACGTCCGCTGGGCCCCCGCCGACTGGATCACGCTGCGCGCCCTGGGCGGCCGTGGCTACCGCACCGCCAACATCTTTACCGACAACCTCGGCATCTTCTCGACCGAAAAGAGTCTCTACACTCCCACACCGGGAATGACGTTGCGTGACCTCGACCTCCTGGAAGACGCCTGGACCTGGGGTGCCAACGTAACTTTCTACCTGCCTTTCGGCGCGGAAGATACCGACACCTACCTGAGCTTCGACTACTTCCACAATGATTTCAACAAACAGGTGATCGTCGACCCGGAAGTCCCCTCCCCGATCGGTCTGGCTTTCTACAATCTCGACGGAAAATCCTTCACCAATACCTATCAGGTGGATTTCTCGGTCAACCCGCTGGAACGCTTCAATATCACCACCACTTTCCGCTACACCGACGCGAAGGTGACGCTGATGAACCAGGGTCTGGTGGAGCGCCCGATGACCAGCCGCTACAAGGGCGTGCTCAACATGCAGTACGCCACGGCCATGAACAAGTGGACCTTCGACTTCACGGCCCAGATCAACGGTCCGATGCGCCTGCCGAAGTATGCCGCCCAGGTCTGGGGCATGGAAACATCTCCGGTCTTCCCGATGCTCTACGCCCAGATCACCCGCAAGTTCAAGGGCATCGATGTGTACGTCGGCGCCGAGAACATCCTGGGCTTCCGCCAGCACCACGCCATCATCTGCGCGGACAATCCTTTCGGCGCGACAGCTATAGTAGCGGATTCGAGCTGGTACGGGTACATACCCAGGGCTAGTGAAGTTTTCGACGCCAGCAACGTCTGGGGTCCCCTGATGGGCCGCAAATTTTACATCGGCCTCCGCTATACTTTATGGAAATAAACGATTGGTATAATTAGTGTATTGCTTGCAGTATATGCCTTTGAAAACCACCCTCCCATAAATGGGCCCCTCCCCCTGAGGCGTGGGCGCCAATGTTTTCAAAGGCATATACTGCAAGCAAAAGAAAATAGAATCATTAGAACTATAAACAAAAACAACTCGATATGAAACGCTTTTTCACCCTTATGCTGGCCGTGCTGCTGATCGCCGGCACCGCCACCGCCGCCCTGGCTCAGGACAAGAAACAGAAGAAACAGGCAAACATCCAGGAAGTGACCTTCGTCACCACCATCGACTGCAAGAACTGCGTCAAGAAGGTCGAAGCCAACCTCCCCTATGAGAAAGGCATCAAGGACATGAAAGTCACGCTGGACGACCGCACCGTCTGGATCAAGTACGACGCCAACAAGACCGACAAGGAGAAACTCGCCGCCGCCATCAACAAGCTGGGCTACGAAGCCGAAGAGGTCACTCCCGAGACGGAAGAAAAGAAATAGCAGCCACTGTCCGCGTTGCGGCGGTAATCTTGAAACGGTCGTCGATGCGGCGGCCGAGGATGGCGACGATCACTTCGTCGCCATTTTCATTTTGCATCGTGACGACGACCTCGCGCTGCTTCTGCGCCACGTCGAGCTTCAGGTCGGTGAAGAAGTCGCTCAGCAGCTTGCTGCCACGATGCATCCCGAAGGGCCGGAAACGGTCGCCTGCGCGGGGCGGACGCGCGGAAAGCGGCATCCGTACGAGATCGGCATCCACGAACAGCATGTCGTCCGGTTTCTGCTGCGGGTCGAATCCCGCAAAAACGGCGAACGTGCGCACGTCGAGCCGGTCGGTCAGGTCCACCGAACCCGGAAGCGACAAGGGATAGACGCGCAGCTCCCGGCGGTCCTTCACCAGCCGGTGCGTCGGCGAAAGGAAGGTCTTTCCGCTCTGCCCTTCGAGGGAAGCCTCGATCTGCTCCAGCTGGCCGGCGTTGAAACCACAGCCGTCCAGCAGCCGGTAGAGCCACCAGGACACATTGCCCCGCCGGAGCAGCCGGTCGATAAAGATACGGCACGTTCCATCCGCTTCCTGCACACACAAATCGCCTCTCCCCGCCTCGAAGACTTCGTCCAGCAACGCCTCCATCTGGCCGAAACGCTTCATCTCCGCCCCGAACGTCCGCAGGAAAGCGGGATTGACGGCCGCCAGTTGCGGGAAGACTTCGTGCCGGATGCGGTTGCGGGGGATGGCCGTGTCGGCATTGGTCGCATCAATGCGGAAAGGGACGCCCGCGCGCAGGGCATACGCCTCGATCTCCCGCCGGCTGAAATCCAACAGCGGCCGGATGACCCGCACACGGCCCGGGCCATCACCCGACCCCGGAAGCGGAACATCCGCCCGGATACCGGCCAGGCCCCGTTCGCCCGTGCCGCGCAGCAGATGCAGCAGCAAGGTCTCGGCCCGGTCGTCCAGGTTGTGCGCCACGGCCAGGTGCGTAAATCCCTCGTCCCGGCACAGCTGCGCAAACCAGTCGTAGCGCAGCCGGCGCGCCGCCATTTCGACCGACAGCCCCTGCGCCGCTGCGAAAGCCCTGGCATCAGCCTCCTGGCGGAAAAACGCGACGCCCTGCTGCCGGCACCAGTCGCGGACCAGCGCCTCGTCGCCGTCACTGTCCGCGCCGCGCAGCCGGAAATTGAAGTGCGCCACGGCAAAGGAAAGCCGCAGCGCACTGTTCAGAAAAAGGCCGGCCATCGTCATGGAGTCGATACCTCCACTGACTGCCAGCAGGATCCGGCAGTCCGGCCGCCCGGAGGTCAGCCGCCCGAGCTCTTTGTCGAAGCGGTCCTGCATCCGTCTTATTTCTTCTTCTGGCCGATCGTATAGGTAAAGCCGATGGAGAAGAGTTCCTTGAACTGGATGCCTTTACCCTGGTACATATCGCCGGCGGCATGGTCGGGGCCAGCGGTCTTGTAGTACTTGGGAACCAGCACGTTGTCGTCGTAGATCAGGTTGGTGCGCAGGGTCACGGAGAAGAACTTCGTGACTTTCGCCTCGGCGTTCACGTCCCAGTTGACCTTGACGTTAAGCGGCTTGTTGAGATAGTCGGAGAAGAGCACGAGGGCCGTTCCCACCTTGAAGTTCTCGACCTCCAGTTTCGCGTCGAGACGCAGCTGGGCACCGAGTTCGAAGCGGGCGAACTGGTCTTCCTTATTGCCGTAGCGGACCCGGAGTTCCTCGGGCCTGACCATCGTCACCTTGCCCGTCAACGGCGCGAAGTTGATGGCCACGTTTTTCGAGGGCGTGTAGTCGATACCAAGACCGAGGGAGGTGTAGGCCGGTGCGAAGAAATTCGAGATGATCTCTTCGTGCTTGGTGTCCCAGCCTTCGGCAAACTGGGTCCGGAAGTTATACACAGCCGAGAAATAGAGTTTTTCCGCAGCCTTGTAACCGAACTTGCTGTCGAAGATCAGACGGTCATCGCTTTTGAGCAGGTAATCCTTGTCGAAGGAGTGAATAAAGCCGTAGCCAGCTTGCAATTCGTTGTTCCAGACCACTTTGCCTTTTGTCATATTGGCATACAGGTCGGCATAGGTATTGAGGGTCAGCTGCCCCACGCCGCCGGCCGCCCACTGCATCAGTGACAGCTGGGAAAAGCCGATGGTCGTGGTGATGCCCTTGTTCCACTCCGCCTTCGGAACTTCCGTTCCGGCAGCGGCATCTTGTGCGAACAGGACAATAGAGGTAAGGATGGCACAGACGGCCAGGAATAGTTTCTTCATGGTATTTCGTTTCTTAAGATTCAAATTCAATCAATAGGCCCGGGCAAAGATGACGCGGCGGTGCGAAGGTTTGCCGCTGTACACGCAGGTACCTTCTTCCTCGCACACGCAGGAATCGATGGGGATGCAGCGGATCGTGGCCTTGGTCAGTTCCTTGATCTTCTCCTCCGTCTCCGGCGTACCGTCCCAATGGCAGAGCAGGAAGCCGCCTTTCTCGATCTCGACCTTGAATTCTTCCCAGGTATCGACCTTGCGGATGTTCTCGTCGCGGAACTTGAGCGCCTTGGCGTAGAGATTCTGCTGGATCTCGTCCATCAGGGCCGCCACGTGGTCGGCCAGGCCTTCCTGCGGGATGTTCTCCTTGGTGGAGGTGTCGCGGCGCGCGAGCTCCACATGCCCGCCTTCCAGGTCGCGCGGGCCGATGACCACACGCACCGGCACGCCCTTGAGCTCCCATTCTGCGAACTTGAAGCCCGGGCGGAGGTTGTCGCGGTCGTCGATCTTGACACTGAGGCCCTTGGCTTCAAACTCTTTCTTGAGCTCTTCCATCCGGGCCAGGATGGCCGCCCGTTCCTCGTCTTTCTTGTAGATGGGCACCATCACCACCTGGATCGGCGCCAGGGCCGGCGGCAGCACGAGGCCGTTGTTGTCGCTGTGGCACATGATGAGCGCACCCATCAGGCGCGTGGAAACGCCCCAGGAAGTGGCCCAGACATATTCGAGCTTTCCTTCCTTGTTGGCGAACTGCACGTCGAAGGCCTTGGCGAAATTCTGGCCCAGGAAATGGGAGGTGCCGGCCTGCAGGGCCTTGCCGTCCTGCATCATCGCCTCGATGCTGTAGGTATCCAGGGCGCCGGCGAAGCGCTCGGTCTCGGACTTGTGCCCGATCACCACGGGCATGGCCATGAATTCCCGCGCAAAACGGGCGTACACGTCCACCATCTTCGTAGCCTCGGCCACGGCCTCTTCGCGGGTGGCGTGGGCGGTGTGGCCTTCCTGCCAGAGGAATTCGGCGGTTCGCAGGAACAGGCGCGTGCGCATCTCCCAGCGCACCACGTTGGCCCACTGGTTGCAGAGGATCGGCAGGTCGCGCCACGACTTGATCCAGTTCTTGTAGGTATTCCAGATGATGGTCTCGGACGTCGGCCGGACGATGAGTTCTTCTTCCAGTTTCGCGTCGGGATCGACCACCACGCCCTTGCCGTCGGGCGACACCTTGAGACGGTGGTGCGTCACCACGGCGCACTCCTTGGCGAAGCCTTCCACGTGTTCGGCCTCCCGGCTCAGGAACGATTTGGGAATGAACAGCGGGAAATAGGCGTTGACGTGCCCCGTTTCCTTGAACATCTTGTCGAGCTGGTGCTGCATCTTCTCCCAGATGGCATAGCCGTAGGGTTTGATGACCATGCAGCCGCGCACGGCGGACTGCTCGGCCAGGTCGGCCTTGACTACGAGATTGTTGTACCACTGCGAATAATTGTCTTCCCGGTTCGTTACTTCCTTATTGGATACCTCTGCCATAGTTTTCTGTTTTTTTATTGGTATAAAAATTGATATATTTGCACTAGCGATTAAACGGTCGGCCCGAAATCGGGTCCAATCAATAAAACGCAAAAATAAGAAAAATAACCTTAATAAACTGACACAGGAGGTAAAAATGAAAAACAATCGATTCGGATTCCTGATGATCCTTGCTTTCGCGGCTCTCGCCAGCTCTTGTGGCACGTCGGGGTACTACGCCACGGGCGCGTACGACGACGGTATTTATTATCGCCCCTCCGCCGACTCGCGGGCCAAGATGGTCGCGGCGCAGGAGGCACAGCGTGAAAGAGAACGCCAGCGTCAATATGATCAATACCTCGCCAAGGACGAGGAAGGTAATCTCTATGTGGTCACGGAACTGATGGACGGCGAGACCTACGAGTCCCGGCTCCGCAAGTTCGACAATCCTTTCTACTACAGCTACGCCGGCTACGGCTACTGGGACAATCCCTGGTACAACCCCTGGTGGGGCTCCTGGCGCTACGGCTACAGCTACTGGCACAACCCCTGGTACGACGTGAGCTGGTACGGCACCTACCCCTACTTCGGCTATTCGTACATACATCCGTACGGCTGGAGCTGGTATGATCCCTGGTACTGGGGCGTGGGCGGCTACGCCGGCTGGTACGGCTACCACCACTGGTATCGTCCCTACCACTACAATCCCGGCCACGTGGGTCCGGGCCCGGGTCCGGGCCGCAACCACCGGCACAACGTCGTCTATACGCCGCGCAACAGCGCCACGGGCAGCGGCATGTACCGCACGACCGGTACGGCAGGCGGCAGCCGCGGCATGTACACCACCCGCCGCACCAGCAACGGCGGCAGCGTGAGCACCCGCACCTCCAACGGCGCGGTCCGCAGCTCCGGCAGCAGCCGTCCGGCCCGCACGGGCAGCAGCGGAAGCGGCAGCTACACCCGCTCCACAGGCAGCTACAGCAGCGGCGGCAGCTATAGCGGCGGATCCCGCAGCGGCGGCGGCAGCTACAGCGGCGGCTCTTCCAGCTCGGGCGGCAACAGCGTGAGCGGCGGCAACCACAGCGGCGGCGGACGCCGGTAACGCCGGCCTTCCCGCCCCGGCGGGACTGCAATCAACCCTTCCATCAACTTTAAATTTGAAAGATTCGCTATGAAAAAGATAATTACCTTGTGCCTTTCCCTGACGATGGTCGCCGGCCTCTTCGCCCAGACGGCGGAAGACGCCCTCGGCATCGCCCAGGATTATTACGAGGGAACTGCCCGTTCGATGGCGATGGGAAATGCCTTCACCGCCCTGGGCGGCGACCTTGGTGCCATCGGCATCAATCCGGCCAGCTCCGGCGTGTTCCGCTGCTCGCAAATCACCTTCTCGCCCTCGCTGACCACCAGCCGTTCGGCCGTCAACTATCTGGGCAACAACACTTCCGACAAAAAAACGGGACTGACCATCTCCAACTTCGGTACGGTCATCACCTTCGATACCGGCAACTACACGGGCCTGCTGAACTACAATTTCGGCGTGGTCTATAACAAGAAGAGCAGTTTCCGCTCCGTGATGCGCGCCGCCGGCACGACCAGCAACTCGTCGATGCTCAGTTCCATCGCCGCCGGCCTGGAAGGCATCTACTGGGAAGACATCGACCTGGAGAAGACCAGCAACCCCTACTCCTCGTCCTACGCTTCGTGGCCGGCCATCCTGGCCTGGAACACCTATGTCCTGGCCCCGCTCTCGACGCTGGGCGGCAAGTATGCCGACGTGAACGACTCCTATCTGGCCTCGACCGAAAACTACAACGAGGCCACGGACGAACTGCAGATCGGCGGTCCGCTCAACCAGCGCTTCAACCGCAAGACCTACGGCGGCAACGAGCAGTACAGCTTCAACTTCGGCGGCAACATCTCCGACTTCCTCTTCTTCGGCGTCAACCTCAACTGCATGGCCGTCGACCAGACCGTGGAAGAATACTATGAAGAGGTGGCCCAGAACGCCTCGCTGTTCCAGGACGGCTTCGTCTCGATGGACAACAGCTTCTGGCTCCGCACCCGCGGAACGGGCATCAACTTCCAGGCAGGCTTGATCGTCACGCCCTTCGGCGGTCTCCGCCTCGGCGCCAGCGTCAGCACGCCGACCTGGTACAACCTGACCGACGAGTGGGACTACACCATGAACACCGCTTTCAACAACGGCAACTCCTACACCGAATACTCCCCGACCGGCACCTACAGCTACAAGCTCACCACGCCGATGCGCTGGAGCGTGGGCGCCGCCTACACCGCAGCCGGATTCGGCCTGCTGAGCATCGACTATGAAAGCGTGAACTACGCAGGCATGCTCCTGAAGGACTATGACGGCAATTACGGGATCTTCAACGATGAGAACAGCTACATGGCCGGGAACTTCGCCAATGCGCACGTCCTGCGCGTGGGTGCCGAAGTCCGTCTCGGACAGCGCATGGCCCTGCGCGGCGGCTACCAGAACTACAGTCCGGCCGTCAAGGGCGGTGCCAGCCGCAATGCCTGGAGCGCCGGCCTGGGCTTCAACCTGGGCGAGGCCACGACCCTGGACTTCGCCTGGACGAAACTCGCCAGCGTATCCGATACCTTCCAGCTTTACGACAACTATTCCGACTACACTTCCGTTCCGGAAGGCGTCAACACGCGCAGCATGAGCAAGATCGTCTGCACGCTGGGCATCAAGTTCTAAAGGAGATAGCGTCCGGCATCCGGTCCTTCGGCCGACAGCAAGTCGATGACCGAGAGATTGGGGATGAACGATGCCCGGTCGGAAGGATCCCGGTTGACGAAGACCTGATAGTAAGCCTGCTCCCGTCCATATTCGGCGAGCAGGCTTTCGCCTTTGTATTTGGGCTGGATCCGGCTGCGGCCGTCGAAGCATAGGCTGCTGAGCGATTGATTTTCCGTCGAGGGAGCATTTTTCTGCGAGCACGACGGAAAATCAGCGCGAAGCGGTGCAATAAAACGCTCGGTCAACGATATCGGAGTATCAATATCGAGGAGGTCCAGGATCTTTTCCAGCAGCGCCATGTTCAGGTCGAAAAGGAAGGCCGGTTTGCTTTCCAGGATCGGGAGCAGGTCGTCGGCGTAATAATCGTAGTAGGCCGACGATGCGTAGGCGCCGGCCAGGGCGCGGACATGATGCTGGAGCCAGGGTTCGCTGTAATCGATGCGGATGTCGCGGATCGGACGGCTGCGCCGCGCTTCCTTCACCACCGGGATGGACAGATCTTCCGGGCCGCCTGCCGAGAGGATCCGGCAGCGGCTGCGCCAGGACTGCTTCTGATAGTGTTCGTGCTGTTCGACCACGACCCGCCCGCTATGGGCAATCGCAAAGAAATACTCAACCGGCGGCAGGTAGGCCGTCGTCAGAATGGCTGCTTCGAAATGCGGAGCGGCGGTCATCGGATGATGCCGCGACCGGATTTTTCGATGAAGGACAAGATCTTGTCGCGGTTCTCGCCGGGCGCGATGGTCTCGCGGATGCGGGCACAGGCGTCGGAGACGTTCAGGCCGCTGTTGTAGATCAGCTTGTAGATCTCGGAGATTTCGGAGATGGCTTCGTTCGAGAAACCGCGGCGACGGAGGCCGACCAGGTTGATGCCGCCGTAGATGGCCGGATTATGCCCCGTAAGCGCAAACGGAGGGACGTCTTTCAGAACGGCAGACCCGCCGCCCACCATGGCGTGTTCGCCGATGTGGCAGTACTGATGAATGACCGTGCCGCCGCCCACGATGGCCCAGTCGTCAATATCCACTTCCCCGGCCATGGCCGACATGCTGGAAATGATGCAGTGGTTGCCGACCCGGCAGTCGTGCGCCACATGCGTATAGGCCATCAGCAGGCAGTCGTGCCCCACATGCGTGAGGTATTTGCCGCTGGCAGCCGTACCGCGATGGACCGTGGCGAACTCCCGCACGACGGTATTGTCGCCGATCTCAGCCCAGGTCTCTTCGCCCTGGAACTTGAGATCCTGCGGTATGGCGCCCAGGACGGCACCGGGGAAGATCTTGCAGCCCCGGCCGATCCGGATATAGTCGAAAATCGTCACGTTCGGGCCGATCCAGCAGTCATCACCGATTTCCACATGCTCCGCGATGGTCACGAAAGGCGAAATCACGACATTGCGGCCGATCTTGGCGCCGGGATGGACATTGGTCATATTGTCATTCATAAGACAGCTTCGTTTATAAAGTATTGTAAGGCTTGCGTATTGGTCTTGTGTCCCGGTTTATAGGCCGTGATGCGGCCCAGGACGGGCGCTCCGGCCAGTGCGAAATCGCCCAGCAGGTCGAGCAGTTTGTGCCGGGCCAGTTCATTGTCGAACTGGAGGGTCTTTCCGCCCAGAATGCAGCGTTTCCGGTCGTCGATCACCAGCGCATTGTCGAGCGAACCGCCCTTGATCAGGCCGAAGAAACGCATCAGGGCGATTTCCCGGTAGAAACAGAAAGTGCGGCAGGGGGCGATCTGCGAAGCGAAATCGACCGTATCGTCATAGCTGGCCTGCTGCCGTCCGACCATCGGGGATTTGAAGTCGATGGTCAGATCGACGATCAGCTCGTCGCAGGGATCCACGGTAACGAAGGACCCGCTTTTCGGATCGCGGTACTCCGCATGGCGCTTCACGCGGCGGTAGATCCGGTCCGCCTTCTGCTCCAGCAGTCCGCAGCGGCCGAGGGCCGTCGCATAGGGAAGGGCGCTGCCGTCGAGGATCGGGACCTCCGGCGCGTCGAGCTGGACCAGGACGTTGTCCACGCCCAGGCTGCGCAGTGCAGCGAGCAGATGCTCGGCGGTACGCACCTTGACACCGTTTTCGGCGAATTCCGTGCTGCGGCGCGTATGGGAGACATGTTCCACCAGCGGATGGACGAAAACCTCATTTCCAAGATCGGTGCGCTGGAAGACGATGCCGTAGTTGTCAGGAGCCGGGAGCAGGCGCATCTCCACCGGCTTTCCGCCGTGGAGCCCGACGCCTGAGAAGGCGGCGGAAGATGCGATCGTATGCTGCTTGATCTGCATGGCGTTTATTTTTTGCCGCTCCGGCGGAACTGCGCATAAGCGCGCATGTAGGTACCATACTCCAGGGCCGGGTAGCCGACCAGTGTCAGTCCGGGCTCCTTGACCGTCGCAATGACCCCGCTCTGGGCGGCAACCGTCGTGTTGTCTGCGATGGAAATATGTCCGCTCACGCCCGACTGTCCGCCGAAGACGCAGTGCCTGCCGATTTTCACCGATCCGGCGATGCCGGTCATCGCCGCCATCACGGTATTCTCCCCCACTTCCACATTGTGTGCGATATGGCAGAAATTGTCGAGCTTGACACCCTTATGCACCAGGGTCGAGCCCATCGTGGCGCGATCCACGGCGGCATTCGCGCCGATTTCCACGTCGTCTTCGATCACCACGTTGCCCAACTGCTGGATCTTGCGGTAAGAGCCGTCCGGTTCCGGGGCGAAGCCGAAACCATCGGCGCCGATGACGGAGTTTGCGTGGAGGATGCAGTTGTCTCCTATCACACAGTCGTGGTAAATCCGCACGCCCGGGTACAAGATGCAACCCCGGCCGATCTTCACATCCGGCCCGATGTACACCTGCGGATAGATGTGCGTTCCTTTTCCGATCCGGGCGGAAAGCGCGACAGAACGCTTCAGGGAAAGCCTGGCCCAGAGCCGGTTCCCGCGTTTACGCTGACGGCGCATCCGCGCGAAGAAGTCGAGCAGTACCGACACGCTTTCATAGACATTGTCCACCTTGACAAGCGTGGCCGGCACCGGCTGCCGGGGTTCGAAGCTGCGGCTGACCAGCAGGACGCTGGCCTGGGTATCATAAATATAGTGTTCGTACTTGGGATTTGCATAGAAGCAGACGTTGCCCTTACGGGCCTGCTCGATGCGGGCCGGAGCCGTAACCACGACGGACGGATCGCCGACGACCTCGCCTCCGAGAAGTTCTGCCAGGGATTGTGCGCTTATTTCCATAAAACGTTGCAAAATTAATACATTTTCCGCAACAATCCTGAAAGCCGCACAAAATATGCCAATTAAAGCAAGGGAAGCGGGCAGCAATTACATCTACGCGTATTACAAGGATCAAATAAAATGAACGGAACACCCAGGACAACTATAACAAACCCACACCGGCCAACCCTTGTCCGGTTTTCCGCCAATTTGGCGCACGGGGATTCGCCACGGAGGACGCTGGAGGCCGAAGGGCGTGCGCCAGTTTGGCGGGACAGGCCGCTAGTGTTCGAGTTCGACAAAGTCTGATCATTTTTCCAGACGCGAATTTCCCATAATATTTCCGGTCAGGTAAAAGAAGAAAGTCTGGAAAGAATGGTTCGGGGATTGGCTGGTCAAGAAAAAACGACAAAAATTTTGTCGTTCAGGGAGTAATTGCTATCTTTGCCGCGATTGAGGGGACGAAAAGTCTCCTTTTTTTGTGCACAACGGCTTATGATTCTCAAACAGACCATCGAACAGATTGCGCAGGAACACCTGCAGGACACGGAACTCTCCCTGGTGGAAGTCAGCGTGAGCGAAGAAAACGACATCGAAGTGATCATCACCCGCGAGGGCGGCGGCGTCTCCATCGACGACTGCGTGGCGCTGAGCCGCTTCATCGAGTCGAAACTCGACCGCGACAAAGAGGATTTCTCCCTGATGGTCGGATCGGCCGGCATTTAGACGGATTACGTAAAATATTAACAACAATACACAATGGAAGTCAATCTGATCAGCACCTTCGCTGAATTCAAGGAACTCAAGAACATCGACCGTCCCACGCTGATGAGCGTGCTGGAAGACATCTTCCGCACCCAGCTGGTCCGTATGTACGGCGATGCAGACAATTTCGATATCATCATCAACATCGACAAGGGCGACATCTCCATCATCCGCAACCGCACCGTCGTCGAGACCGTGGAAGATCCCAACAAGGAAATCGCGCTCTCGGAAGTGCAGAAGATCGACGACTCCTACGAGATCGGCGAGGAGTATCCGGAAGAGATCGACCTGGCCAGTTTCGGCCGCCGCGGTATCCTGAACCTGCGCCAGAACCTCTCCAGTCGTATCACCGACATCGAGAAGGCCAACCTCTTCAACAAGTATCGCGAGAAGGTGGGCGACATCCTCGTCGGCGAGGTGTACCAGGCCTGGAAGAAGGAAGTGCTGGTGATGGACGAAGACGGCAACGAACTCGTGCTTCCGAAGAGCGAGCAGATTCCTTCCGACTTCTTCCGCAAGGGCGACACCGTCAAGGCGGTCATCTCCAGCGTGGAAATGCGGAACAACAGCCCCATCATCACGCTCTCGCGCACCTCGACCCTCTTCCTCGAACGCCTGTTCGAGCAGGAAGTCCCCGAGATCTTCGACGGCCTGATCACCATCAAGAAGGTGGTCCGCATGCCCGGTGAGCGCGCCAAGGTCGCCGTCGAATCGTACGACGAGCGCATCGACCCGGTAGGCGCCTGCGTCGGCGTGAAAGGTTCGCGTATCCACGGCATCGTGCGGGAGCTCCGCGGCGAGAACATCGACATCATCAACTGGACGACCAACACCCAGCTGCTGGTCCAGCGCGCCCTCTCGCCGGCCAAGATCTCATCCATCCGTATCGACGAAGAAAACAAGAACATCCATATCGACCTGGAGGCCAGCGAACTGGCCCTGGCTATCGGCAAGAACGGCAGCAATATCCTGCTGGCCGAACAGCTCTCGGGCTACAAGATCGACGTGTACCGCCTCGGCGGCGAAGCCCAGGATGACGAAGAAGACGTGATGCTCGACGACTTCTCCGACGAGATCGACCAGTGGGTCATCGATTCCCTCAAGAAGATGGGTTGCGACACGGCCAAGAGCGTGCTCGCCCTGCCGACCGAGGAAATCATGCAGCGGGCAGACCTCGAAGAGGAGACCGTGCTCGACGTACAGCGCATCCTGCGCGCAGAATTCGAAAACTAATCACATTGTTAACGGGAGGACAAAGAAAGTATGGCAGAAGGAACATTCAGAATCAACAAGGTACTCAAAGATTTCAATATCGGCCTTTCAACCTTGACGGATTTCCTCAAGAAGAAAGGAATCAACGACGAGCTGACGCTGACCTCGAAAATCTCGGCCGACGTCTATGCGCTGGTCGCCAAGGAATTCGGCAAGGAACAACTCATCAAGGAACAGTCGCGCAAAGTCGCCATCAAAGTCAAGGAAATCACCGAGATGGAGAGCAACCGCGCCGCAGCTGAAGAAGAAGAGCCGGTCAAGGAAGTCATCATCAAGACCAATGTTTTCACGGAGCAGAAGAAGGTGGAAACTCCCGCACCCGAACCTGCACCGGAGCCGGTCAAGAAGGTGGAACCCAAGCCTGAAGAGCCTGCAAAGAAAGAGGATCCCGAGAAGAAAGAAGAGCCCGCTCAGCCCAAGCCGGAGCAGCCCGCCCCCGAGCCGATCAAGCCCCAGCCGCACAGCGAAATCAAGGTCGTCGGCCATATCGATCTGACGCCCAAGAAAGCCGAGCCCGCCCCTGCCGTACAGAAACCCGCAGCCGAGAAACCGGCGCCCAAGCCGGCCGCCCCGGCAGCGCCGGCAAAACCTATCCAAAACAACGGCCAAAACGGCCAGAACAGCCAGAACGGCCAGCCGAAGAAAGAAGAGAAAAAGCCCGAAAAACGGGATGAGCGTCCTGTGGTGGAACACATCGAGACCAAGGTCGAGAAACTGGCCGGTCCCAAGACCGTCGGCGTGATCGACCTGTCGAAATTCGAAAAGAAACCGGCTGCGCCGGACCACGGGAAGAAAGACAAGAACAAGCGCGAACGCATCCACAAGGGTGCGGCCAAGGTGGACATCACCAACCCGAAGAACAGCGCACCCCGTCCGGGCGGAAAGGATGCTGCGGGCAAGGACAGCGCACGTGGCGCCAAAGGCGGCAAGAAGAGCGAGCGCTTCAAACCCGTGCGCACGGAAATCGACAGCGACGAGATCCAGAAGCAGATCAAGGAGACCTACGCCCGGATGACCGAAGGCCACGGCAAGACCAAGACCTCCAAACACCGCCGCGAGAAACGCGAGGAGATCTCCCAGAAGATGCAGGAAGAGCAGGAGATGCAGGAGCTCACCAGCAACGTCCTGAAAGTCACCGAATTCGTGACCGTCAACGAGCTGGCCATCCTGATGAACAACACGCCGGTGACCAAGGTCATCGAAGCCTGCATGAACCTCGGCCTGATGGTATCCATCAACCAGCGGCTCGACGCCGAGGCCCTCGTGCTCGTGGCCGAGGAATTCGGCTACAAGATCGAATTCGTGACGGCCGAGATCCAGGGCGCCATCGCCCAGGAAGAGGACAAGGAAGAAGACCTTCAGCCGCGTCCGCCGATTGTCACCGTGATGGGTCACGTGGACCACGGCAAGACCTCGCTGCTCGACTACATCCGCAAGACGAACGTCATCGCCGGCGAGGCGGGCGGCATCACCCAGCATATCGGTGCCTACAACGTGAAACTACCCGACGGACGGCACATCACCTTCCTCGACACCCCGGGCCATGAGGCCTTCACGGCCATGCGTGCCCGCGGTGCCAAAGTCACCGACCTGGCCATCATCATCATCGCGGCCGACGACGCCGTGATGCCGCAGACCGTCGAGGCCATCAACCATGCCCAGGCGGCCGGCGTCCCGATGATCTTCGCCATCAACAAAATCGACAAGCCGGGCGCCAATCCCGACAAGATCAAGGAGCAACTGGCGAACATGAACATCCTGGTCGAAGACTGGGGCGGCAAATACCAGTGCCAGGAAATCGCGGCCAAGAAAGGCATCAACGTGGACCTGCTGCTGGAAAAGGTGCTGCTGGAGGCCGACCTGCTCGAGCTCAAGGCCAATCCGGACAAACTGGCCGTGGGCAACATCATCGAGTCGTCCCTCGACAAGGGCCGCGGCTATCTGGCCACGGTGCTGGTCCAGAGCGGCACGCTCCACGTGGGCGATCCCATCGTGGCCGGCTGCTACGCAGGCCGCGTGAAGGCCATGTTCAACGAACGCGGCCAGCGGCTCAAGGAAGCCGGTCCTTCCACGCCGGTTTCCGTCCTGGGCCTGAGCGGCGCGCCGACGGCCGGCGACACCCTCAACGCGATGGAAGACGAGAAGGAAGCCCGCGAAGTGGCCAACAAACGCGAACAGCTCATCCGCATCCAGGGCATCAAGACCCAGACGCACATCACCCTCGAAGAGATCGGCCGGCGCATCGCGCTGGGCAATTTCCAGGAACTCAACATCATCGTCAAGGCCGACGTGGACGGTTCCATCGAGGCCCTGTCCGACTCGCTCATCAAGCTCTCGACCGAGGAGATCCATGTCAACGTGATCCACAAGGCCGTGGGCGCCATCTCCGAATCCGACGTCCTGCTGGCCGTGGCCTCCAACGCCATCATCATCGGCTTCCAGGTCCGTCCGATGCCCAATGCCCGCAAGCTGGCCGAAAAAGAACAGATCGAAATCCGTCTCTACTCGGTCATCTACGACGCCATCAACGAAGTCAAGAGCGGTATCGAAGGCATGCTTGCACCCGAGGAGAAAGAAGAGATCACGGCCAATGCCGAGGTGCTCGAAACCTTCAAGATCTCGAAGGTCGGTACCATTGCCGGCTGCATGGTCCGCGACGGCAAGCTCACCCGCAGCGCCAAAGTCCGCGTCATCCGCGACGGCATCGTGGTCTATACCGGTACGCTGGGCTCGCTCAAGCGCTTGAAAGACGATGTGAAGGAAGTGTCCGCCGGTTTCGACTGCGGTCTGAGCGTGGACGGTTTCAACGACATCAAGATCGGCGACATGATCGAGGCCTACCAGATCGTGGAAGTCAAACGCAAACTGTAATAAGACATGGATCCGCTACTGGCCATTTCTCCCGTCGACGGCCGCTATGCCGGCAAGACGAAAGAGCTTTCCGCCTTTTTCTCCGAATGTGCGCTGATGCGCTACCGGGTGCAGGTGGAAGTGGAATATTTCATCGCCCTGTGCGAACTCCCGCTCCCGCAGCTGGCGGGTGTGGACCCGGACCTCTTTCCCCAGCTGCGTGCCCTGTACGGCGATTTTACGACCGACGACGCGGCACGCATCAAGGAGATCGAGCGCCGGACCAACCACGATGTCAAAGCTGTGGAGTATTTCCTCAAAGAACGCTTCGCCGACATGGGCCTGGAGGCCTACGGCGAATTCATCCACTTCGGCCTTACCTCGCAGGACATCAACAATACGGCTACGCCGCTTACGCTCAAGGATGCCCTGATTGAAGTCTATATCCCGGCCCTGCGTGAGCTGATGACGATGCTCGCCGAGCGGGTGGAACTCTGGAACGACGTGCCGATGCTCGCGCATACGCACGGGCAGCCCGCGTCCCCTACCCGCCTGGGCAAGGAACTGAATGTCTTCCTGTCCCGCCTCAAAGAGCAGCTCCGGCAGCTGGAAGCCCGACCGTATCCGGGCAAGTTCGGCGGAGCGACGGGCAACCTCAACGCCCACTACGCCGCCTTCCCCGACATCGACTGGAACAGTTTCGCCGAAGATTTCGTCGCTTCGCTCGGTCTCAAGCGCTCCTATCCGACCACGCAGATCGACCACTACGACAACCTGGCCGCCATCTTCGACGCCCTGCGGCGGATCAATACCATCCTGGTGGATCTCAGCCGCGACTGCTGGATGTACATTTCGATGGAGTATTTTGCCCAGGCCATCCAGCCGGGCGAAGTCGGATCGTCCACGATGCCGCACAAGGTCAATCCCATCGACTTCGAGAATGCCGAAGGCAACCTGACGCTGGCCAACGCCATCTACGACTATCTGTCCGAGAAGCTGCCGGTCTCGCGCCTGCAGCGCGACCTGACCGACTCGACGGTGCTTCGCAACATCGGCGTCCCCGTCGCCCACTCCCTGATTGCCATCCGCTCGCTGGAAAAGGGCATCGGCAAGCTGATTCTCAATGAAGAGAAGGTCTCCGCCGACCTGGAACGCAACTGGGCCGTCGTAGCCGAAGGCATCCAGACCGTGCTCCGCCGGGAAGGCTTCCCGCGGCCCTACGAAGCCTTGAAGGCCCTCACCCGCACCGGCGAACACATCACCCGCGAAGCCATCAGCGCCTTCATCGACAGCCTCGACATCACCGACGAGGTCAAGGCCGAACTCCACGCAATCACCCCGCACAACTATACGGGGCGCTAAGCGCACACGGGGTCTGAAAAGAAAAAGGGCGGCTCGCTGGACAGCGGGTCGCCTTTTTCCTTTTAACCTAAAACTTAACCTATGAAAAAACTATTCGATGATAGGTTAAGCAAAGGCCGTGCCAGAATTCAAGGAAGATGAATTGAGTCACAGTCCGTTTTTAAAAAATTCCCGAAGGCTTATGTGCTGGATTCCTTCGTCGTCGGTCCGCGTAACCAGGGGTGTCATAGAGATGACATACTTGGGATAGTTGTCGGCTATTCCTTTAAGCGCCCCGAACTCCCGCTTGCGGGTCTCGTCGTTTCCGATAATGTAGGAAGCCTGAATATACACGCGATGCTTGTCTTTGACGCAGACGAAATCTACCTCACCGGCAAGCAGTTGCCCTACGTTCACTTTGTACCCGTCGTGGATGAGCTGGTGATAAATGATGCTCTCAATGACTTTTTCAATGTCTCTGTCCCGGTTGGTGTCAAGGCAGGAGTTGCGAATGCCGTTGTCCTCAAAGTAATACTTGCTGTTCGTCTGCAGGAGTTTCTTTCCGCGGATATCGAAGCGCGGGACTTCAGTCACGATGTATGCATCGCAAAGGTATTTGAGGTATTTCAAGACCAGTTCGATGGATACCGGGCTTTTCTGCCCCTTCATATAATTGGAAATACTGGTGGCCGATACCGGTTTCCCCGTGCTGTCGGCAAGGAAACGGACCAGGTTGTACAGGAACGGCACATTCCTAATCTTATGCTTGAGGATTATATCCTTGACAAGGGCGGTGTTCAGCACGTCCTGGGCGTATGAATACACCTCGTTTTCATCGTGTATGTCGTACTTGACAAGCCCCGGCAGGCCTCCGGCGGTGATAAATAGTGACAGGGTATCATCTCCCTCTTCCAACTTATGAAAGCGGATGAAATCCTTGTACGTCAGGGCCTGGATGTAAACTTCGTGATACCGGGCCGCCAGCAGTGTGGATAAGTCACTGGAAAGCGTCTCTGCATTGCTGCCGGTAAGAACCAGGTCCGTGTGAGGCTCCGTCCTCCAGTGACGGACACTCTTCTCAAACTCCTTGATTTCCTGGACTTCATCAATCAGGATGTAATTCCGTTTGTCCGGAACGTATTTCCCCTCGATGTATTCGTTCAGGTCTTTGTAGGTGACGATATCGTCCCAATCCTTCTTTTCCTTGTTGATATAGATGACGTTACCATCGGCTTCCAAGAGCAAGTCCCTCAGGGCCATCAGGACATAACTCTTTCCTACGCGCCGCTGGCCCGTAAGGACGATGATGGTTTCTTTCCCGAAGTAATGCTGTACCTGCGCAAGGTACTCAGGTCTCTGTAGTATTTCCATAGTGCAAACCTACGGAAATACTCTTATATAACCAAGGAAATTTCAAGAAAATTGAATTTCCTAAGATATAGCTGATAAAATTAGTGGCCTGAAACTAGTATATCATTCCCAAAATTAAAGCGGGGTGATGGAAATGATTTTCACATCGCCGACGGGACGGTCGTAACGGTCGGTGCGCTCGGCCGCAATCTTGTCAATCACAGGGAGTCCGTCCACCACTTCGCCGAAGATGGTATATTCCCCGTCCAGGTGCACGCAGTTGGCCGGGTCCTGGACGATATAGAACTGGGAACCTGAAGATTCCTTGGCCGGATTGACCCGGTCGGCGAGACGGGCGGCAGCCAGGGCGCCCTTCTTGTGGGTCTTGCCCGGGACGATCTCGGCCGGAATGGTGTAGCCCGGTCCGCCGGTACCGTATTGTGCGACCTTGGCGGTGTCACGCGTAAAGGGATCGCCGCCCTGGATCATGAAACCTTTGATGACCCGGTGGAAAAGCAGGCCGTCATAGAAGCCGGACTTGGCCAGTTTCACGAAATTGTCGCGGTGCAGCGGGGTGTCCGCATAGAGTTTGACGGTCATCGTGCCGTCGGTGGTCTTGATCTTGAGCATCGGCTCTTCGCCGAGTTCCGCCCATTTGTCGACCGGGGCGGCAGGTGCTTCGTTCATGGGAGTGTTCTCCTCTTTTTCCTTGGGCTGTCCTGAAATCTGTTCGGTTTCCGGAACCACTTCCCCCTCTGCGGGTTTGGGTTCCTTTCCTCCTTTGCAACCGGCCAGCACGACGGCCATGGCCAGCAGCAGATAACATAAACGGGTTCGCATAATTGTAATTTTACAAAGTCAAAATTAGTGATTATTTCTTAAATTTGTAAGCTAAATCCGTTTGAAGTGGCAAATCCGATCAAACAGCTTGCCGGCGAGACCGCCATCTACGGCCTGAGTACCATCCTGGCCCGGGTCATCAACTTCGCCCTGGTGCCGCTCTACACCCGCGTGCTGAGCCAGGCGCAATACGGCGTATTCTCTGAATTCATGGCCTACATCGCCATGCTGCAGGTCGTGCTGACCCTCGGCCTGGAGACAGGTTGTTTCCGCTACGCCAGCAAGGAGGGTGCCGATCCCGGGAAGGTCTTTTCCAATGCCTTCGTCACGGTCTTCGGCATCTGTGCGCTGTTCTTTGCGTGCGTGACCGTCTTTTCGGACGGGATTGCCACGGCGATGGGCTATCCCGGCTTTGCCCGGCTGATTGTCTATTGCGGGCTTATCCTGCTGATCGACTGCACCACGGCCATCCTCTTCGCGAAGTTGCGGCACGAGCACAAGGCGCTCAGGTTCGCGGTCATCAAGACCTTGAAAATCCTGACGGAGGTCGGGGTGAACCTGCTGCTCTACCTGGTGATGGCGCAGCGCTTTGCGGCGGGTTCCAGCCTCTGGCTCACCCGCTTCGTGAGCGCTGTCCCGGACTTTACCTATCCGATCTTCGCCATCCTGGTCAGCTGTCTGGTCTGCCTGGTGCTGATCGCCCCCGAACTGCTGAAACTCACCTTCCGGCTTGACCGGTCGCTCATCCGGCGCCTGCTCGTGTATTCGCTTCCGCTGATGGTCGCCGGCCTCCCGGGCATCATGAACGACGTGCTGGACCGCGTGCTGATGCGCTTTATCAACGCCGATCCCGTAAACTGGCGCGCCGACCTGGGCGTATATCAGGCCGCGGTGAAACTGGCCGTGATCATGCAGCTTTTCGTACAGATGTTCCGCTATGCGGCCGAACCGTTCTTCTTCCAGCGGGAAAAGGACAAGGACGGGAAGAAAATCTATGCCGACGTGCTCAATTATTTCACGGCCTTCTGCATGTTCGGATTCGTGACGCTGATGCTCTTCATGGACGAGATCGGCCTGATCCTGGGCAAGGATTTCCGCGTGGGGCTCGACATCACGCCCATCATGCTGATGGCCTACATCATTACCGGCATCCTGTTCAACGTCAACATCTGGTACAAGCTCTCCGAGAAGACGGGCTATGCGGTCTGGATCACGCTGGCGGGGCTGGTGGTCACGGTGATCGTGAACCTGATCTTCATGCCGCGCTATTCCTACCATGCCGCGGCCTGGGGCCACATCGCCAGCTACCTGACGATGCTGGTGCTGACCGCCGCGCTGGGCCGCAGGCACTATCCGATTCCCTACAACTGGGGCGTCGTCCTGCTGCTGGTCGCCGGCGGGCTCGGCATCTGGGGACTCAGCCTCCTGCTTCCGGAAATGGGGATCTGGACAAAAGTTCTCGTACATTCCGCCTTCGTGCTGCTCTATATTTTCTTCGCATTTGCTATATTTGCAATTCATAAGAGAAGAATCGTCCGATGAAAGTGAAGATCGTCAACCATTCGCCTTTTGATCTGCCGGCCTATGCCACAGCGCTTTCCGCCGGGATGGACCTCCGGGCCAACCTGGAGCAGCCCCTGGTACTCGGTACGCTGGAGCGCGCACTCGTGCCTACCGGCCTCCACATCGAGCTGCCGGCCGGCTATGAAGCGCAGATCCGTCCGCGCAGCGGGCTGGCCGCCAAGCACGGCATATCGATCGTCAACGCCCCGGGGACCATCGACGCGGACTATCGCGGGGAGATCAAGGTCGTGCTGGTCAATCTTTCGAAGGAACCCTTTACCGTCAATCCGGGTGAGCGGATCGCCCAGATGGTGGTAGCCCGGCACGAGCAAGTGGAATGGGAAGCGGTGGAGACGCTGGAAGAGAGCCTCCGCGGCAGCGGCGGATTCGGATCGACAGGAAAATAAAAGTCAAGCGATATGATTTCAGTTGAAGAGTTATATGCCCTTTACAAAAGGTGCACGGGAATCACGACCGACAGCCGGAAGATCAAGGACGGCGTGATGTTTTTCGCCCTGAAGGGAGAAAAATTCGACGGCAACGACTTCGCCGTCGATGCGCTCAAGGCCGGTGCCCGCTACGCCATAGTGGACCGTTTCCTCCTGGAAGGCACGTCCTACCGGGGGCGCAAGTGCATCGTGGTGGAGAATTCGCTGGAGATGCTGCAGAACCTGGCGGCCTATCACCGCAAACAGACCGACATCCCGGTGGTCGGGATCACGGGTACGAACGGCAAGACCACGACCAAGGAACTGGTCGCTGCCGTCCTCTCCCGCAAATACAACATCGTCGCCACGCAGGACAACTTCAACAACCATATCGGCGTCCCGCTGACGCTCTTCCGCCTCGACGAGAAGACCGACCTGGCCGTGGTCGAAATGGGTGCCAGCGCGCCGGGCGAGATCGCCGAACTGACGAAAATCGTGCAGCCTACCTGCGGCCTGATCACCACCGTGGGCAAAGCGCACCTGCAGGGATTCGGCTCTTTCGAAGGGGTCAAGAAAGCCAAGGGCGAACTCTACGACATCCTGCGGCAGAAAGGCGGCGTGGTATTCTACAATGCCGACAACGAAGACCTCTGTGAAATGGTTTCGCACCGGCAGGGCCTGCGTACCCGCAAATACGGCGTCCGGGAACAGGGTGTCAAGATCCTGCCGACGACCGCAGAAGCGCCGTACCTGCGGCTCGAACTGGAGCGGGAAGGCAAGCCCGTGACCATCAGCACGCACCTGATCGGCGCCTACAACGCCGACAACGTGATGGCCGCCCTGGCCGTCGGCGATTTCTTCGAAGTGCCTTTCGCCAAGGCGGTCGCCGCCATCGAAGCCTATACGCCCTCCAACAGCCGGAGCCAACTCGTCAAGACGAAATCCAACACGCTGGTCATCGACGCCTACAACGCCAATCCGTCCAGCATGAAAGCGGCCCTCGACAATTTCGCCGCCACCGAATTCCCGGGCAAGACCCTGATGCTGGGCGACATGCTGGAACTCGGGCAGGAATCCTCCGAAGAACACCGCGCCGTACTGAGCCGGGCCATGGAGACCGCCCCCGACATCTATGTCGTCGGTGAGGAGTTCAGCCGGGCTTCCCGTACCCTGCACGCCGATTCGCGGCAGGTCAAGGCCTTCCCGGACATCGAAGCGCTCAAGGCCTACGTCCAGGAGCACCCCCTGCAGGAACGCACCATCCTGATTAAAGGTTCCAACGGCATCCACATGCCGAAAGTGGTGGAAGTCCTTTGACAAGACGCGCCGGACTGTTTTTTTTTCAAAAATTATCCGTATATTTGCGGGCCCTTTCTCGAGAAGATGGGGAAGTTACAATTATTGTACTGATTACTAACTTTAAGCAAAAAGCAAAATGGCTGTTAAAATCCGCCTTTCGCGCCACGGCAAGAAGAACTACGCGTATTTCCACATTGTCGTCGCCGATTCACGCGCACCGCGTGACGGCCGTCTGATCGAACAGATCGGCCTCTACAACCCGAACACCAACCCCGCTACCATCGTCCTCGACGGTGACCGCGCCCTCGACTGGCTCAACAAAGGTGCCCAGCCGACAACCACGGCCCGCCGCATCCTCTCCTACGAGGGTGTCATGCTGAGAAAGCATCTCCAGGGCGGTGTCGCCAAGGGCGCTTTCTCCGAGGAGGAAGCCGAGCGCCGCTTCGCCGCCTGGAAGACCCAGAAGGATTCGAAGGTTGCCTCCAAGAAACAGAGCATCGCCAATGCCGCTTCCGAAGCTGCCAAGGCTGCCGTCAAGGCTGAAGCCAAGGTCAACGAAGAGCGCGCCGAGGCCATCGCCAAGAAGAAGGCTGAAATCGCCGCTGCCGCCGAGGCCGCTGCCCGCGCCGCCGCTGAAGAAGCTGCCGCCGCAGCTGTCGAAGCTGAGGCTCCCGCCGAAAATCCTGAGGCCTAAGCACGGGATGAAGGTGCTGAAATCCTGGGGCGCGTCCGGCCAGGTGGTCCTGAGCCACCCGGACATCGATCCTGAGGATTTGAAGACACAGGGACCGGTATTCATCGAATTCGATGGACTGCCGGTTCCTTTTTTCATTGAATCGCTCCAGGAAAAAGGAAACCGCTGCATCGTCAAGTTCGAAGACATCGACACCCTCCCGGAAGCTGAAGAACTGGTGGGACGGGAGGTGACACCCGGCACCGAAGCGGAGGAGGACGAAGACACGCTGGTCGGCCTCCGGGTGCGGGATGCCAAGTCCCGCCGCATCATCGGGGAGATCGTGGATATGAGCGACTACGGCGGCAATTTCGTCGTCACCGTCGAGACGGACCACGGCGATGTCCTGCTGCCCGTCCACGAAGAACTCATCGTCGGCATCCACGACGACATCCTCACGATGGACATTCCGGCAGGGCTGGTTTAACCCCCGTTTTCATTTCTGGCACGGCCTTTGCTTAACCTATCATCGAATAGTTTTTTCATAGGTTAAGTTTTTAGGTTAAAAGGAAAAAGGCGACCCGCTGTCCAGCGAGCCGCCCTTTTTCTTTTCAGGCCCCGTACGGTCAGACGAACTGTTCGATGACGCTGCGGGCTTCAGCGATTTTGGCTTCGAGGAGTTTGAGGCTGGTGGCCTCGCAGAGGAAGCGGAGATAGGGTTCGGTGTTGGACGGGCGGACGTTGAACCACCAGTTCTTGAACTCTACGCGATAGCCGTCGAAGTCGTAGAAAGCCGTGTGCTTTTCGGCATCCATGAAATGCTGCTTGACGGCATCCATCGCAGCCTGCTTGTTTTCCACGCGGAAATTGATCTCGCCGGAATTCTCGTAATGCTTGATCCGGGCGATCATCTCGGAGAAGCGGATGCCTTCGCGTTTGAGCCGCGCCACGATGTTCAGGACCAGGATGGCAGCCAGCAGGCCGCTGTCGCTGTAGAAGAAATCGCGGAAATAGTAGTGTCCGGCCACTTCCCCGCCCCAGACACCACCGAGTTCGCGCAGCCGCGGCGCAGCAAAGGCGCGTCCGACCTTCCACATGGCGATCTGGGCGCCCAGCGGCTCCAGGAATTCGGCCACGGACTTGGAACTGCGGATGTCTTCCAGCACGATACCTACCTCGCCGCGTTCCTTGATGAAGTATTCGCCCAGGAGCGCGATGATCAGGTCGGGGGCGATGAAACTGCCGGTCTCGTCGATGAACATCACGCGGTCGGCGTCGCCGTCATAGATGACGCCCACATCGCATTTCTGGGCAATGACCAGTTTCTGGAGGTCCACCACGTTTTCCGGCTGGAAGGGATTGGCCTCGTGGTTGGGGAAACTGCCGTCGAGGGTATCGTACAGGTAGATGGGCTGTTCGCCGAAGAGTTGGTGCACGAAGACCGAGGCCATGCCGTTGGAGCAGTCCATGCCGATCTTCAGGTTGGAGAAGTCCTTCTTGAAACCGTTGAGGAATTCAACGTATTCCTGCCGGACATCGAAGTCGCGGACGGTACCGGGGACTTCGGCGGGCGGCGTGGGCCGCTCTTCGAGGATCCACCGCTCGATGGTGCTCAGGCCGGAGTCGTAACCGACGGGGAGCGCCAGCGCACGGGAGACTTTCAAACCGTTGTCTTCCTTTGGATTATGGGAGGCCGTGATCTGGATGGAGGCCTTGAAGCCGTGGCGGGCCGTCACATAATAGACGAAGGGGGTGGTGCTCAGGCCCAGGTCCCACACCTCGGCGCCGGCATCGATCAGGCCGCGAAGGACTGCGTCGTGGAGCGCCGGCGAGGAAAGACGCATGTCACGTCCCAGCAGCACCCGGCGGGTGTCCAGCAGTTCGGGGAGGAAATACGCCACCTTGTAGGCCAGGTCTGTCGTCAGGTCCGTCCCGAAGTGGCCGCGGATGTCATAGGCATGAAAAGCTTTGAGTTTCATGATGTTTATTTTTTGTCTGTCTTTACACGATAGCGGGTGTGGACATTGCCGCGGCTGATGTTCATCAGTTTGCCGGTGAGCATCTTGCGGCGGATGGGCGAGGCGTGGTCCGTGAACAGGACACCGTCGAGATGGTCCATCTCATGCTGGATCATGCGGGCGGCGAATCCGCTGAATTCCTCTTCGACCTCTTCGAAGGCGGGATTGACGTAGCGGACCCGGATGGTCTCGGGACGCGTGATGTCTGCATCGATGTTGGGAATGCTCAGGCAGCCTTCTTCGTAGGAGCAGGTCTTCTCGCTCTCGAAGGTGAAACGGGGATTGATCATCTCCCGGTGGAAGCCCTTGAGTTCGGGGTAGCGGTCGGTCAGGTCGTTGCCGTCCACGACCAGGATCCGTTTGGAGACGCCCACCTGCGGGGCGGCCAGGCCGCAGCCGTCGGCGTGGTGCATCGTTTCGATCATGTCGGCGATAAACTGCGTGAGCCACGCTTTGTCGGAGAGATCGTCTTCCTGCGCGGGGGTGCGCAGGACCTGGGAACCATATAAGTAAATCGGTAGTATCATTGTGCTTGCTTTGTTCTGTCAAGATAGGTTTGCAGGATGAGCGCGGCGCTCACTTTGTCCACGGCGGATTTGTCGCGGCGGGCCATCTTCCGGACGCCGCCGTCGATCATCGCCCGGTGCGCCAGGACGGAGGTGAAACGCTCGTCTTCGAGTGTGACAGGCACCTGCGGGAAATGCTTCCTGAGCAGGTTGAGGAACTGGTCCACGTCGCGCGCGGCTTCGGACGGCCTGTTGTCCAGATTCATCGGATAGCCTACGACGAAACGCTCGACCGGCTGGTTTTCGGCATAATTTTTCAGATAATCTATTATCTTTGCGGACGGGACAGTATCCAGTGCGGATGCGAAGATCCGAAGCGGGTCGCTTACGGCAACGCCGACCCGTTTCCTTCCATAATCGATGCCTATGATCCTGTCCATAATTTTGCAAAGTTAACGAAATCTATGGCAAAAAAAGAAAGAAAGTTGGATAGGCACCAGTGGATTTCCCTCGCGGCCGGGGTTCTGGTCGTGATGCTGCTGACCTACCTGCTCATCGCCCATACCCCACTGCGACGCACCATTCCGGGCTATCCGTCCCGGGAGACCCAGCAGGCCGCACTCGAGAATTTCCAGAAAGTCGATTCCCTTGAAAAAGTCATCGGCCTGTGGGCTTTCCAGGTGGCCAACATCCAGCGCATCGCCACCGGACGGGAGCCTTTGCCGCTGGATTCGCTGCGCCTGGCCGATCCCGAAGCCGCTACGGACGAAAGTCAGTCGGCCGCCTTTGAGACCAGCGATTCGCTCCTACGGGCCCAGGTCGAAAAGCTGGACGCGGAGCGCCTGGCCGATCCGGGGCCGTCCCGGATCAAGGCCCTGGAGAAAGTCAAGTTCACCCGGCCGCTCAAGGGAAGCGTCAAAGAGGCGTTCAGCCGGACCGGGAGCCATCCCTATATAGAAGTGACCGCGCCCTCGGGCACACAGGTAAGCGCCATCCTCGACGGCATCATCGTCTCGGCCGACTGGAGCCAGCTGGAGGGCTGTACGCTCAAGATGCAGCACGATGGCGACCTGACCTCCTTCTACCGCCACGCGGGCAAACTGCTCAAGAGCGTCGGCGAGCGGGTTAAAGCCGGAACGCCCATCGCCGTGGTCGGCGAGACCGGCGAGTTGTCCCAGGCCCACATCCTGCTCGAACTCCGCTACAAGAACCAGAGCATCGACCCCGCCCTTTACATCCAATTCTGATGAAAGAAGAAACAGCAAAAAGACATATCGCCATCCTCGGCTCTACCGGATCGATCGGCACCCAGGCCCTGGACGTCATCGGGCAGCATCCCGACCTCTTCGAAGTGGAACTGCTCACGGCCAACAACAACAGCCGCCTGCTCATCGAACAGGCCCGGCGCTTCAATCCAGCCAGCGTGGTCATCTGCAACGAGGACCGTTACGAAGAGGTCTTCGAGGCCCTCGACCCGCTCGACATCAAGGTCTTCACGGGCATCGACTCCATCTGCGACCTGCTCAGGAGCCCGTCCATCGACATCGTGCTCACCGCCATGGTCGGTTTCAGCGGCCTCCGCCCGACCATTGCCGCCATCCGCGCAGGCAAAGCCATCGCCCTGGCCAACAAAGAGACGCTCGTGGCCGCCGGCAGCCTGGTCATGCCGCTGGCCCGCAGCTGCGGCGCCCCGATCCTGCCCGTCGATTCGGAACATTCCGCCATCTTCCAGTGCCTGCAGGGCGAACACGCCCGGCTGGAAAAGATCCTGCTCACGGGCTCCGGCGGTCCGTTCCTCCACAGCAGCAAGGCGGAACTGGCCGCAGCCACCCGCCAGCAGGCCCTGAACCATCCCCGCTGGAAAATGGGCGCCAAAGTCACCATCGATTCGGCCAGCCTGATGAACAAAGGACTGGAACTGATCGAAGCGCGCTGGCTCTTCGGCGTGGATCCCGCCGACATCGAAGTGGTCATCCACCCGCAGTCCATCATCCATTCGATGGTGCAGTTTTCCGACGGCTGCGTGATGGCCCAGCTGAGCCAGCCCGACATGCGGCTGCCCATCCAGTACGCCCTCTCCTACCCGCAGCGCATCGACCTCAATACCAGCCGCCTCGACTTTGCCGCGCTCGCGCAGCTCAGTTTCGAAAAACCCGACCTGGACCGCTTCCCCTGCCTGCAGCTGGCCTACGATGCCCTGGAAAAAGGCGGCAACGCCACCTGCATCCTGAACGGCGCCAACGAAGTGGCCGTGGCCGCCTTCCTGGAGGACCGCATCCGCTTCACCGACATCCCGGCGGTCATCGCGCAGACCCTCGAACGCTGCCAATTTGTCGCCGAACCCGATCTCGATGCAATTTATAGCACGGATTTTGAAGCGAAACGGCTCGCTGCAGAATTGATAGAACGAAAATACTGATGGTAGTACTGCTCAAGATCATCCAGGTCATCCTGGCCCTTTCCCTGCTCGTGCTTTTCCACGAGTTCGGTCACTATAGCTTCGCCAAACTCTTCAAGACCCGGGTAGAGAAATTCTACCTGTTCTTCAACCCGAGAATATCGCTGCTGAAATTCAAACGTTTCGACGGGAAATGGCACTGCAAGGCCTTTTCTTCCAACAACGACCCGGAGTGGGACGCCCATCCGGAACACACGGAATACGGCATCGGCTGGCTGCCTTTCGGCGGATATTGCAAGATTGCCGGCATGATCGACGAATCGATGGACACCGAAGCGATGAAACTGCCGCCGCAGCCCTATGAGTTCCGCACGAAGAAAGCCTGGCAGCGTTTCTTCATCATGTTCGGCGGCGTACTGTTCAACTTCATCCTGGCCATCATCCTCTATGCAGCCATCCTGGGCACCTGGGGTGAAGAGTTCCTGCGCAACGAAGATGCCGTTTACGGCGTGGCCGTCAACGACCTGTCCGCCGAAATCGGCTTCCGCGACGGCGACCGGATCCTGGCCTTCGACGGTGTGCCGGTCGAGAATTTCAGCAACCTCCAGGTGGATCTGGTGCGGTCCCAAGCCCGCGAAGCCACGGTCCTGCGCGACGGCGATACCCTGACCCTGCCCATCGACCCGGCTTATCTCCCGGCGATGCTCAACACGCCGGGTATGTTCGACCTGGCCTTCCCCTTCGTCGTGAAGGAAGTCCCGGCCGAATCGCCCAATGCTGCAGCCGGCCTGGCCGCGGGCGACGCCTTTGAAGGGATCGACGGCAAGCCGATGTTCATCGTCCAGCAGATCCAGAAAGAACTGCAGCAGCACCGTTCCGAATCCGTCACGGCTTCGGTCCGGCGCGGGGACACCCGGCTGGAGATTCCGCTCCAGGTGGACACGGCCGGCCACGTCGGCGTCCTGCTCGACACCGAACTGAGCAAGTTCTTCAACTTGACCACCCGCGAATACAGCCTGCTGACCGCCCTGCCCGCCGGCGCCCGCAAGACCTGGACCACCATCAAGGGCTACGTGCAGGAACTCGGCCTGATCTTCTCACCCAAGACCCAGGCCTACAAGTCCGTGGGCAGCTTCATCGCCATCGGGCGCATCTTCCCCGACACCTGGGACTGGTACCGCTTCTGGTCGCTTTGCGCCCTGCTCTCCATCATGCTGGGCGTGATGAACCTCCTGCCGATTCCCGCACTGGACGGCGGACACATCCTGTTCCTGATCTTCGAGATGCTCACGGGCCGGAAACCGTCCGACAGATTCATGGTCGTGGCCGAGTGGATCGGCATGGTGCTCCTGCTGATGCTCATGGTCCTGGCCTTCGGCAACGATATCCGGAGTCTTTTCTGACAAACTAAGAATCAAAGAGATATGAAACGCTACATCATCCTTCTGGCGCTGCTTCCGGGCCTGGTGCTCCTGACCGGTTCCTGCGCGAAAGAAAAGCAGAAACAGCTCCTTCCCGGCATCAGCGGCAAGGCCGGTGAAGTGGAGATTGTCTCCACCAAGGCCCTCTGGGAATCGGAGGTGGGCGGGGCCATCCGCACCGTCCTGCAGGCGGAGTATCCCTACACGCCGCAGAAAGAGAGCAAATACCGCATCTACAACGTGCCCCCGGAGGGTTTTGTCAACGTATTCCGTTTCCACCGCAACATCCTCTACGTCCACATTGCCGACACCTGCACGCAGAAGCTGACCATCAACAAGAACGTTTGGGCCGAGCCCCAGACGATGATCACGGTCTTCGCGCCGGACGAAGCCTCCGCGGCGGAGCTGATCCTGGCCAAGAACGAAAAAATCTGCGAAACCTTCGAAGATGCGGAGCGGGAGCGGGTCATCATCAACGCCAAGGCGTTCCCGAACGAGGGGCTTTCATCCCTCGTTCGCAACCAGTTCGGCGGCAGCCCCTGGTTCCCTTCGTCCTACTCGATGAAGAAGCGCACCGACAATTTCGTGTGGATTTCCTACGAGACCACCTATACCACCCAGGGCATCTTCATCTACCGCTTCCCCTACACAGGCCCGGAGCAGTTCACCATGGAAGCCTTGGTGGCCAAGCGCAACGAAGTGACCAAGGAGAACGTGCCCGGTCCGACGGAAGGCAGCTACATGATCATCAACCCCGTCCTGACGCCCGGCTACTGGGAGAAGACCTACCGGGGTCGTACGTTCACGGAAATCCGCTCGCTCTGGGAAACCCAGAACGATTTTATGGGCGGCCCGTTCATCAGCGACGCCTTCCGCAGTGCTGACGGCAAGGAAGTTATTGTGATCGAAGGATTTGTGTATGCCCCCAAATACGACAAGCGCGACTATCTGCGCCAGCTGGAAGCCATCATTTATTCCTGGCACTAACAGGATTCTTACGGAAAAAAGAAGAAAAAATTTGTAGTTGAAAAAATAATTTCTATCTTTGCGCTCCCAATCTGAAAAGACTGGGTAGTCGGCGGGTTCGTCTATCGGCTAGGACGAGAGATTTTCATTCTCTAAAGAGGAGTTCGACTCTCCTACCCGCTACCAAAATATAAAAATGTAAGTAATGGCAAATCACGCATCAGCAGACAAGCGTTTCCGCCAAAGCGAGAAACGCAGAGTGCATAACAAGTATTATGCACGTACGACAAGAAACGCCATCAAGGCGATCCGCAACACCACCGACAAGGCAGCCGCCGAGGCTTCGATGCCGAAAGTGTTCGCCATGATCGACAAACTGGCCAAAATCAACGTTATCCACAAGAACAAAGCGGCCAACCTGAAGAGCGGAATCGCAGTTTACGTGAACAAGCTCGCATAAATTGCTTTTTTGTCGAGAGAATCTGAAAAAACTTTCCAACCTTTGTTGGAAAGTTTTTTTATTTCCCGACAATCATGGACAAAAGCATCAAAACTTGGAATGAGGAGGAGCGGCCGCGGGAGAAGCTGATGCTGCATGGCGCCGCCGCCCTGACGAACACGGAACTGCTGGCCATCCTGCTGGGCTCCGGCACCCGCCGGAAAAGCGCGGTGGATCTGGCCCGCGAACTGACAACGCACTGCAACGGACGGCTGGATGCGCTCGCCCGGCACGGCGCCGGCGAAATGATGGCCCTGGATGGGATCGGCCCCGCCAAGGCCACGACCATCCTGGCCTGTTTCGAACTCGCGCGCCGGCTCGCCGCTGAGATCCCGGAAGAAATGTGCACGATCCGCAACGCCGCAACCGTAGCCCGGATGATGAGGCCTTTCCTGAGCGACCTGCCGCACGAGGAATGCTGGGTACTCTACCTCAACCGGGGCGGCAAACTCATCGGAAAGGAACGGATCAGCGTGGGCGGCACGGGGTCCACCATCATGGACATCAAAATCATCGTCAAAAAAGCGGTCGAACGGCTCGCCAGCGGCCTGATCCTGATCCACAACCATCCTTCAGGAAATCCGCAGCCCGGCGAGCAGGACCGGCGCCAGACCGAAGCCCTAAGGAAAGCCGCCGCCGTCTTCGACATCACGCTGCTCGACCACGTGATCATCGGCCGGCGGAAGTATTTCAGCTTTTCCGACGAGGTGGCTAGCAGCTACTGAGCCCGAGTTTTTCGAGCAGGGCCTCCGGCTGCGGATCGCGGCCGCGGAAATCCCGGTACAGCACATCGGCATCCACGCTGCCGCCGCGCGAGAGCAGGGTTTTGCGGAAATGCTCCGCCGCCTCGCGGCTGAAGATGCCCCGCTCCTTGAAATAGGCGAAGGCGTCGGCTTCCAGCACTTCCGCCCATTTGTAAGAATAGTATCCGGCCGCATAACCACCCGAGAAGATGTGGTTGAACGAGGGAGAGAATACGATGCCGGGCACCTGCGGCAGGACGGCCGACGGGCGCAGGCGCTCCTGTTCGAACGCCACGATATCGCCCTCCGGCGCGGCCGACAGGGTGTGCCAGGCCATATCGGTGATGCCGAACTGCAACTGCCGGACCTGGGCGTAACCCGCCAGGAAATTGCGGGCGGCGACGATCCGGTCGATGTATTCCTGCGGAATGACCTCACCGGACTGCCAGTGGCGCGCAAAAGTCCGGAGGAATTCGGGTTCATAGGCCCAGTTTTCCATCAGTTGGGAAGGCAGTTCCACGAAATCCCGCACCACATTGGTTCCCGTCAGGGACTGGTAGCGTCCTTCCGCCAGCATCCCGTGAAGGCCGTGGCCGAATTCGTGGAGCAGGGTCGTCACTTCGTTGAATGTGAGCAGTGAGGGCGTATCGGCCGTGGGTTTGGTGAAATTGGTCACGATGGAAACCAGCGGCCGCTGCTCCACGCCGTCGCGGCAGGAAAGCTCGCGGAAAGAGGTCATCCACGCGCCGCCGCGCTTGCTGCTGCGCGGAAAATAGTCGAGGTAGAGCAAGGCCATGAAGCGCCCCGACGCGCCGCGGACCTCGAAAACCCGCACGTCGGGATGATAGACCGGCAGGTCTTTGCGTTCCATGAAGCCCAGCCCGTAGAGCCGCCCCGCCAGGTCGAAGACCGCCGCCTGCACGGCATCGAGCCGGAAGTAAGGTTTGAGCAGTTCGTCGTCAAGGCTGTAGCGCTCTTTCTGCAACTTTTCAGACCAGAAACTGAAATCCCAGGGCATCAGGGCGCCCTCGAAGCCGTGGGCGTGCGCATATTCCGTCACCTGGGCGACCTCCCGGCGGGCCGCCGGCAGGGAAGGCGCCAGCAGCTCGTCGATGAACGCATTCACCTTGCCGGGAGACTTGGCCATCCGCTCTTCGAGCGCATAATCGGCATAGGTCGGATAACCCAGCAGCTGCGCCTTCTCGGTCCGGAGCGCGACAATCCGGCGGATATTCTCCGTATTGTCATTCTCCCCGCCGATGCACTTGCTGTTGTAGGCGCGCCAGATGCGCTCGCGCAGGTCGCCCCGTTCGCTGAATTTCAGGAACGGGCCGTAGCTGGGCTGATTGAGGGTGAAGGTCCAGCCCGTCTCGCCACGCCCGGCGGCCTCGGCCGCCGCCATCTCCCGGACGAAGCCGGGCAGACCGGCCAGGTCCGCCTCTTCGGTCAGGTGCAGCGTGAAAGCATTGGTGGCGGCCAGGACATTCTGGCCGAATTTGAGCGTAGCGAGGGACAGCTCTTCCGACAGCTTCGCGAAGCGTTCTTTCTTGTCTGCCGGAAGATTTGCGCCGTGCCGGGCGAACGATTTCCAGGTGTCCTCCAGCAGTTTGGCAGCCTCGGTGTCGAGCTGCAGGTCGCCGCGCTGCTGCCAGACGGCCTTGACGCGGGCGAACAGTTTCTCGTCGAGCAGGACCGACATGTTGTGCTGGGTCAGCAGCGGAGAGACTTCTTCGGCGATGCCGTCCATCTCATCGTCGGTGCAGGCTTCCGTCAGGTTGAAGAAAATGCCCGCAATGCGGTCGAGGTCTTCGCCGCTGCGCTCCAACGCCTCGATCGTATTGGCGAAGGAGGGTGCTTCGGGATTGTCGGTAATGGCCCGGATCTGCGCACGGGCCCGGTCGATGGCCTGGCGGAAAGCGGGCAGGTAGTCGGATTTCTGTATCTGGTCGAAGGCCGGGGCGCCGAACGGAAGCGGCGATGCGGCCAGCAGCGGATTGGCTCGATTCTCTTTCATAGCCCAAAATTACACATTATTCCGGTATCCGCTGCAGCTGATGTGGACAATTCCGGCCCGGTCCACCGTATAGGCGCAGTCGTAGCACCAGTAGGTGCGAGGGCCGGGGAAACGGCGGCGCGAGGCCGTATAGACGGCGAAGTTGAAATCCTGCGCGGCCAGTTCCGCGGCGGGAATGTCCGGACGGCCGAGACGCAGCTGCTGCAACAGCAAGCGCCAGTTGGCCGCCAGGATACGGTTGACCGTACGCAGTTCCTTTTCCTGCGCCCGCCGCTGCTGGTTGTGGAAATCGCAGCGGCAGCTGTCGCTGCAGAAGCGTTTGTCGCTGCGCCCCTGGAAGGATGCGCCGCATTGGGGGCAGAGTCGTGCCATCGTGTCTTTTTTTGGACAAAGATAAGCGGCGGAGGCCTCGAAAAAAAACTCGGAAGAGCGATTTACGTTTTTTCGACAAAATGCGGGGAAATCGGTTTTTTCGGCAGGTCTGGCCAGGCGTGTGTGAAACGGATATAAACGTTTATAATCGTTTAGCGGCTGGATACGGCCTTTTTCATGTATTTACTTTGCGAGCAGAACCAAACAACACAAAAGCATTATGATCGAGACTGAATTTCTGAACAGAGTGGAATTGCGGGGACGTGTGGGTCACGATCCGCGCATCACCAATGTGGGAGAATCCCAGGTCGCCCGTTTCTCGCTGGCGACGAACGAAGCCTTCCGGGGCAAAAACGGCGAACTGCGCGAAGAGGTCACCTGGCATAACATTACCGCCTGGGCCGGCCGGAACATCATGGATTTCAAAGACATCCGGAAAGGGTTGTTCGTAGCGCTGACCGGTCGCCTGCGCAACACCCGCTTCACGGGGAACGACGGCAACGAACGCTATATCGTAGAGATCGTCGCCGGCAAACTGGAGCCTTTTGCCACCGCGGCACGCGACTGATGCGGATGTGCCGGACGACCCGGCAGGAGAAAGAAGCCCGGGCCATCTGTCGCAGTCTGCCAAAAAATACGTATTTTTGCCTTTGTAATGAAACAAGACTGAAAGACGATGGCTCGAGCATTCTATCTTTACAATACCCTTTCGCATCAGAAGGAACTTTTCAAGCCGGTCCACCCGGGCATGGTGGGCATGTATGTCTGCGGACCCACGGTCTATGGCGACGCCCATCTGGGACACGCCCGGCCGGGCATCACCTACGACGTGCTTTTCCGCCTCTTCCGGAAACTGGGCTACAAGGTCCGCTACGTGCGCAACATCACCGACGTCGGGCACCTGGAAAACGATGCCGACACCGGCGAGGACAAGATAGCCAAGAAAGCCCGGCTGGAACAGCTGGAGCCCATGGAGGTCGTACAGACCTACACCCTCCGCTACCACGATGCGATGCGCCGCCTGAACGTGCTCCCGCCGTCGATCGAGCCCCGCGCTTCCGGCCACATCATCGAGCAGATCGCCCTGGTGAAGAAGATCCTCGAAGCCGGCTACGCCTACGAGAGCAACGGCTCCATCTATTTCGACGTGGCCAAGTACGACCAGCAGCACCACTACGGGATCCTCTCCGGCCGCAACCTGGAAGATACCCGCGAAGGCACCCGCAACCTCGACGGCCAGGACGACAAGCACTCCCCGCTCGACTTCGCCCTTTGGAAAAAGGCGTCCCCCGAGCATATCATGCACTGGCCCTCACCCTGGAGCGAAGGCTTCCCGGGCTGGCATCTGGAATGCTCGGCCATGAGCGAGAAATACCTGGGCGAGGTGTTCGACATCCACGGCGGCGGCATGGACCTGATGTTTCCGCACCACGAATGCGAGCTGGCGCAGAACACCGCTTCCCGCGGCCAGGGCGGCGTCCATTACTGGATGCACAACAACATGATCACCATCAAGGGGCAGAAAATGGGCAAGTCGCTGGGCAATTTCATCACGCTGGACGAACTGTTCACCGGCAACAACCAGGTTCTCGACCAGGCCTACAGCCCGATGACCGTCCGTTTCTTCATCCTCCAGGCCCACTACCGCAGTCCGCTCGACTTCAGCAACGAAGCCCTGCAGGCCGCCGAGAAGGGGTACAAACGGATGATGCAGGCGGCCAAGGATGTCAAAAACCTGCCCGTAACGGCCGGTGCCCCCGCCAACGCCGAAATCGGCGGCCTGACGGAGCGTGTCTATGAAGCCCTCTGCGACGACCTGAACACGCCGATCGCCCTGTCCGTACTCTTCGATGCCGTCCGCCTGGTCAACAGCGTCAAGGACAAGTCGCTGAAAATCGATGCGGCCGACAAACAGACGCTCGAAAGCCTCTTCACCGAGATTCTGCAGGACGTCCTCGGCCTGCAGGACGAGACCACCGACGCGGCTTCCGGGAAGCTGGTCGATGGTCTCATCGGCATGGTTGTCGAGCAGCGGCGCCAGGCCAAGGCCGCCAAAGACTGGGCGACCAGCGACCGGATCCGGGATGAACTCAAGGCCCTCGGTGTCCAGATCAAGGATACCAAGGACGGTTGCGAGTGGACGATCGAGTAAGCGGCGCGCTTACCAGACGAATTCGATGACTTTCTTGATGTCCGGATGCAGGCTGTTTGCCACCGGACAGGTCTTGGCTGCGTTCTCGATCAGCTTTTTCTCCTTGTCGGAATAGCTGCTGCCCTCCGGCAGCTTGATTTCCAGATGGAGTTCCGCCACGCGGCGCGGATTGGCCGCCATCACTTTTTCCGTCGTGATGGTGGTTCCGTCGATCGAGAAACCGTAGGTGCGGGCCGTCATGCCGATGATCGTAAGCATGCAGCAGCCCAGCGAGGTGGCAAAGAGATCCGTCGGGGAGAAGCAGGAGCCGTCGCCGTTGTTGTCCTTGGGTGCGACGGTCTGGATCCTAGCACCTGAGTCGAGGTGCTCGGCTTCGCAGCGGAGACCGCCCAGGTAGGTGGTTTTCATTTTGGTCATGGTGGTAAAAGTCTTTAAAGTTCTTTGCGCAGCCGCGCAATCGGGATGTTGAGTTGCTCGCGGTATTTGGCTACGGTGCGGCGCGCCACTTTGTAGCCCTTGTCGCCGAGCACTTTCACCAGTTCCTCGTCGGTGAGCGGCTTGCGTTTGTCTTCTTCTTCGATGCTGGTGGTCAGGATGGTCTTGATCTCGCGGGTCGAGACTTCCTCGCCGTCGTTGGCGACCAGGCCCTCGGAGAAGAAAAATTTCAGGGAATAGATGCCGAAGTGGGTCTGGACATACTTGCTGCTGACCACGCGGGAGATGGTCGAGATGTCGAGCCCCGTCTTCTCGGCGATATTGCGCAGGACCATCGGTTTAAGCCGGGTCTCGTCGCCGTCGATGAAGAAGTCGTGCTGGTAGTCGATGATGGCGTTCATCGTGTTCTGGAGCGTGTTGTGCCGCTGCTTGATGGCCTCGATGAACCATTTGGCCGAGTCGAGTTTCTGCTTGACGAAAGTCGCAGCTTCTTTCTTTTCGCGCGTGGCGCTGTTGGCCGCTTCCATCAGGACGTCCGCATACCGTTTGTTGACCTTCAGTTCCGGGACGGAAAAACGTGGCATCGACATCACCGGTTCACCGTCCTTGAGCTCGACCAGGAAATCGGGCACGACTTGCTGCACCTGTTCGGTGTAGGAATCGTCGATCTGGCCGCCGGGACGCGGATTGAGGCGCACGATTTCGGCGACGGCTTCCTTGAGCTGTTCTTCGGAGATGCCGAGTTTCGCCATGATCTTGCTGTAGTGCTTTTTGGTGAACTCGACAAAAAAGTCCCGCAGGATCCGGGTGGCCAGCTGGACCGGTTCCGTCTGTTTCTTGGGCGCAAGCTGGAGCAGCAGGCATTCGCGCAGGTCGCGGGCACCCACGCCCACCGGGTCGAATTCCTGGACCATCTTCAGCAGGCGTTCCACTTCCTCCTCGTCCGTCTCGATGCCCAGCCGGAACGAGATGTCGTCGGCGAGGGATTCCATGTCGCGCCGCAGATAGCCGTCGTCGTCGATCATCCCGATGATGAACAGGGCGATCTGCCGCTCGCGCTCGTCGATCTTGCAGTAGCCGAGCTGGGCTTCCAGGCTCTGGTGGAAGCTTTCGCGGACGGAGAATGTATTGTACTGGGGCTTGAGGTCCTTGCCCTGGTTGTTGACGTAGAGTTTGTACGACGGCGTCGGGTCGCTACCGCTGTATTCGCTCAGCGAGACGTTCTTCTTTTCCTCACCTTCCGGGGAATCGTCCACCACTTCCTCGAGAACAGGATTCTCTTCCAGCTCCTTCTGGATCCGCTGCTCCAACTCGGGCGCCGGGAGCTCGATCAGCTTGATGGTCTGGATCTGCAGCGGCGAGAGCCGCTGGGTCTGCTTGAGTTGTTGGGTCTGCTTGAGCATCTCAGAAATTCGGGTAGTTGATTTGCTCCTTGACGACGAAGACGTAAGGGTAGGCGCCGCTGCTGGTCAGGCGGCTGGCGAAGCGCTGGGCGTCGGCCCGCGTCCGGAAATCGCCGACCGTCACCTTGAAGTAGGGACTCACGTGGCTGCGGTAGGCCCGGATGCCGGGATAGCGTTCCATGAAACCGGCGGCGATGGCTTCCGATTTGGCCCGGGCCGTGCGGTCGCTGTCAAAGAAGATGCGGACGCGGTAGCCCTGCATCTTGGTATTGCTGTTGGAGACGATATGGCGCGAAAGTGCGTTGCGAAGTTCCTGGGACTGGTTGACCGTAGCGCTGCCGCTCCCCTTCTGGCCGATGAGCGAGAAGATGTCGGCGCCCAGGATGGTGCTGTCCACGGCCGATTGGGCAAAAGCCGCGCCCTGGATAAGCAGGAGGCCCGCCAGGAGGGCAAGGATATTCTTTTTCATTCTTTTTCTTTTTTGTCGTTCTGTCCAAGCAGGTTCCCGAGTTCCGCCAGGGGAATCCGTTCCTTGGTAATCCGTTTTTTAAGGGACCCGCGGCGGAGGGTCAGGTCGATGTCGGCCGTGTAATCGGCCAGGTCGGTGCTGAAACCGCCGCCCAGCAGGGCGAGCGGGCGGGTGAAGCGTGCGTCCAGCGGAAGGGAGACGGTCGCTTCGCTCCGGGGTTCGACGCTGACGCTTTCCCGCATTGTCAGGTAAGCGAAGGGATTGACCTCAACGCCCTGATACAGGACCGCTTCCAGCGACTCCAGCGTGTAGCGGGACCCGGAAGGATTGGCAACGTCCACATCCAGCGTCAGTTCGGCCGTCACGCCGTCCGCGCCGAAAGACAGGCCGCCGACCTGGTTGAGCCGGTAGGACTTGATGACAGGCGTAGCCGAGGGACTGCAGGAGGCCAGCACCAGGACGGACGCAAGGAGGATAAGGATGCGCTTCATTTTCAAAATCCGATTCATCATACAAAGATATAAAAACTTATCTTTGCAGCGAAATCCAAGCGCTATGAAAGTTTATATCGAAACCTACGGCTGCCAGATGAACGTCAACGACAGCGAAGTGGTGCTATCCATTCTCCAGCAGGCAGGCTATACGCGCTGCCAGGGGATGGAAGAGGCCGACCTGATCCTGATCAATACCTGCTCGGTGCGCGACAATGCGGAGCAGCGCGTCCTGGGTCGGCTCGACGTATTCCGTCAGGAGAAGAAGCGCCGCAAAGGCGTCATTGTCGGCATCCTGGGCTGCATGGCCGAACGTCTGAAGGAAAAACTGCTGGAAAACGCCGCCGTCGATATCGTCGCCGGCCCCGACGCCTACCGCGACCTGCCGCGCCTGGCGGCCGCCGTCGCCGTGGAAGGCAAGCAGATCAACACGCTGCTCTCCCACGAAGAGACCTACGCGGACATCGCACCGGTCCGGATGGACCGCGAAGGCGTCACGGCCTTCATTTCGATCATGCGCGGCTGCAACAACGTGTGCTCCTACTGCATCGTGCCTTTCGTGCGGGGCGCCGAGCGCAGCCGCGATCCGCAGAGCATCCTCCGCGAGGCGCAGACCCTCATCGCGGAAGGCTACAAGGAGATCAATCTGCTGGGGCAGAACGTGGATTCGTATCGCTGGCGCGATCCGGAGGATCCGGCCCGCTGCGTGGATTTCGCTTCACTGCTCGAACAGGTCGCCCGGCTCGATGCGGGGATCCGCATCCGCTTTGCCACGTCCCATCCCAAGGACATGGGCGACAGCGTCCTGCACGTCATGGCACGCCACCCCAACATCTGCCGGCACATCCACCTGCCCGTCCAGTCGGGCAGCGACACGATGCTGGAGAAGATGAACCGCAAATACACCCGCGCCCACTACCTGGAGCGGATCGCCCATATCCGCGAGATCCTGCCCGACTGCGCCGTCACGACCGACGTGATCGCCGGTTTCAGCGGCGAAACGGATGAGGACCATGCCCTGACGATGTCCCTCTTCCGCGAAGTCCGTTACGACAGCGCATTCATGTTCCAGTATTCGGAGCGCCCGGGTACCCGGGCATCCCGCCACTACCCCGACGATGTGCCCGCCGCCGTCAAGACGGCGCGCCTCAACGAGATCATCGCACTGCAGAATGAGATTTCGCTCGAAAGCAACCAGCGTTGCGTCGGCCGGCGCTACGAAGTCCTGATCGAGGGCCCTTCCAAGCGGGATGCCGCGGAGTTGATGGGACGGACGTCCCAGAACAAAACCTGTGTCTTCCCCGCAGAAGGCCATAAGGCCGGGGAATACGTCACCGTGGAGGTGCTTTCCTGCACCTCCGCCACGCTGCGCTGCAAGATTGCCTAGCTAGTCTTTGGCTCCGAAAGCCAGGTCTCCGGCATCGCCCAGTCCCGGGACGATGTAGGAGTGGTTGGTGAGTTCCTCGTCGATGGCGCCCACCCAGAAGGTGACGCGCTTGTGCGGCAGGTTCTTCGAGAGGTTTTCCACGCCGTCGCGGGATGCCACCGGGCAGACGATGTGCGTGTGCAGGGGTTCCCCGCATGCGACCAGGCTCTGGTAGGTCATCAGCATGGAGGCGCCGGAAGCCAGCATCGCATCGGCGATCACCAGTGTCTTGCCTTCCAGCGGCGGGCAGCTCTGGTATTCGATCTGCATGTCACATTCGTTGCCTTTCCCGTACTTGCGGTAGGCGGCTACGAAGGCGTTCTGCGCAAAATCGAAGCAGTTGAGCAGGCCTTGGTGGACGGGCAGGCCGGCGCGCAAGATGGTGGCCAGCACCAGCGGCTCGGCAATCACCCGGGTCGTGGCAATGCCCAGGGGCGTCTCCACCTCCAGGCTCTGGTAACGGAGCGTCTTGCTGATTTCGTATGCGAAGATTTCCCCGATGCGTTCGAGGTTACTGCGGAAACGCAGGCTGTCCTTCTGGACTTCCCGGTCGCGGATCTGCGCGAGATAGTGGCCCAGCAGGGAATCGGTTTCTCCGAGCTGAATGATCTTCATAGGTTGTCAGGCTTTTTTACAGCCTAAAGTTAGTAATTTTTTGCCGAACTTGATATCGTCCCTGCAGATATGGCCAGCAATTCGAGGGCCAGCCCGTAATAGACGGCGTCACCGGGGAGCGCGAGGAACTTGGCCGCCAGCATCGCGGCTACGCCTACCGGCATGGCCAGCAGGATGCGGCGCGGGGCGAATCGGCCCGGCAGCCACAAGGCGAAAGAGAGCGGGAACAGGAGCGATACCGCCCGCAGGCCCAGGGAGAGGAATCCCAGGTCGTTGATAAACGTATTGTTGCAAAGCAGCGCCACTACGACCGCCACGAGCAGCACCCCGGCAATGGACAGGCGGATCTGCGCCAATTGCGAAAGACGCGGCGCGTTCCGGCGCAGATTGCCATAGACATCCCGCACCAGGATCGTCGCGACGCCCAGCAGCAGGCCGCTGCCGCAGCCCAGGATGTTGATCAGCAGCGTTCCGAGCATCAGGCCGCCCAGCCAGGCGGGCAGGTGGCGCAGGATAAAGGCCGGAAACGCCTGGGCCGCACTCTCGATGACGCCGACGCCCTCGGGCAAGACTTCGCCGGCCTGCTGCATCGCCGCCCACTCATCAGCGGTGACATAATGCCCCCGCATATAAATGCCGACCATCGTGCAGGCGGCCCCGATGATGGGCAGGCAGATCGCGCAGATCAGCGCCCCGCGCCGGGCGTGGGTGGTCGAGGATGCAGACCAGATGCACTGCGCATAGGTCTGGGTCGATACGACGCCCAGCATAAGCGACAGGCAGCCGCCCAGGTCCTTCATCACCCCGCGGGCCACCAGGCTGCCATAGCGCTGATGGATGCTCTCCACATCCGTCAGCAGGTTGAAGTCCCGCAGCACGGACGACTGGTAGATGCTGGCCACGCTCCCGCGCAATCCGGCAAAGCCGCCGGCGATATGCCACACGATGATGCCGGCCGCCAGGGAACTGAAATAGAGCAGCACCAGCTTGACGATGCCGCTGAATCCGGCGCTGCGGATGCCGCCGAACAGGACGAACAACATGATGAGCACCGCCCCGGCAACCGACGCCCAGAGCATCGGAAAGCTGAAGAGACTGCTGATCATGGCGCCCGACGAAAGGACCTGCGACACGATACTGATGAAGATGCCCACCATGCACAGGAGCGAGCCCACCGTCTCGGCTTTCCGCCCGTACTCCCGCCGGACAACTTCGAGCAGGGTGCTGCAGCCGCTGCGCCGCAGCGGACCGGCATAGACATAGCCCAGCAGCAGCGATCCGATTCCGGCGCCCAGGGTGAACCACCAGGCGGACAGCCCGTAGCAGAAGGCCAGCTGCGCCGTGCCGATGGTCGATTGGCCGCCGGCCATCGTGCCCAGCAGCGCACCGCCCACCAGCCAGGTTCCCGAGGTCCCGCCGGTGATGAAACTGCCGGCATCCTTGACCCGGCGGCCCGACCACCAGCTCACCACGAGCAGTAGCCCCACGGTAAGCACCACACCCAGTATATGGATTGTAGAAATCATTAAACACAAAAGAGACTTACGCAAGTAAGTCTCTCATTTTCAGGTAGCGGGACCCAGGATTGAACTGGGGACCTCATGATTATGAATCATGCGCTCTAACCAGCTGAGCTATCCCGCCTTATTATACTGGGGCACTGCCCCAGACCCCTCGCTCCGGCCTTGCTGTCCCGCAGGCTAACCCTGCCCGGCCTCCGCTAGCGGCTGATGCCGCTTGATAAATTATACTGGGGCACTGCCCCAGACCCCTCGCTCCGGCCTTGCTGTCCCGCAGGCTAACCCTGCCCGGCCTCCGCTAGCGGCTGATGCCGCTTGATAATCTGTTGAGGTAGACGGATTCGAACCGCCACTAAGAGGACCAGAATCTCTTGTGCTGCCATTACACCATACCTCAGTTTCGGGGCTCTGCCCCAGACCCCTCGATTGGGACTGCAAAGGTAGAAAAAGTATTTGGGTTTGCAACAAAAACTTGTTTTTTTTCGCGGATTTTTTTGCAGAAGGCTATTTGACCAGCCGGAAGGGATTGCTGGCCACTTCGCCATTGAGCATCCACTCCCGCTTGCAAGTGATCTCCCACTCCCCGCCCGACTTCTTCTCAATCTTGTGGTCCGAGCAATGGTAATGGATGATCTCGCGCGTGCCATCCCGCCATTGGAGCTCAATGTCCTCATCCATATCCTCCGCCCCGTCAAGCTCGCCAAACACCAGGAAATGACACAGTTCCTTCTGGTCTTTGGAGAAGTAGAGCGTATCATGGGCCAGCCTCAGCCCACGCATGCGCGGCATATAGTATTTGGTACTGACAGCCGCGTAGGGATCGTCCTCGATCCCCTGTACGTCGTATTGCTTGCCGCGGAAGACCAGGCTCGCACCCTCGAAATAATTGTTTGCGTGTTCCGGATCGAGCAGGTCGTTCCCCTGGCTGTCCTGGACGGTGACAATCAGATTGACCGGATACCAGTCCACGATGGGATAGTCCGGGTCGAAGGAATCCATACGGTTGCATCCGACTGAAAGCAGCAGGACGAGACTGAATACAAAAAGAAAGAGGTGACGTTTCATATTCTTGTTTTTCCTATAAGATGCAGCTTGTCCGGAAATGTTGCGTCTGCTATGGCGTTTTTTTCACGATGTGGCGCTCGATGACTTTCCCTCCCTCGAACAGTTCGAAGCAGTCGGTCCCGTCGGGGAGGATCCGGCGGGCGAACGTGCAGTTGCGATGCTCGCGGACGGCTTGTTTGATCGCGGCGAGGGCTTCTTCTCCCGTAGGATAGTGAAAGACCAGCGCATCGGGATCGGCAGCAGGCCTTGCCGCGGCATCCCGGGAGGCAGCCATCCGCTCATCGTATTCCCTGTCCCACTGCCGGTAGTATTCCAGGTTCGGGTCTTCGAAGAGCGAGAGTTGCAGATCCGTCTCGTGGGTGAGCTTCGACACGCCAAGACCGACCTGCCGGAGCGGCGTGACACCGTCCCAGAGGGTCGCGACCAGCCGCCGCGCTTCATTCAGGATGAGGGCCGTCACGTCGGTCGGCCGGGGCAGCTGGCTCTGCCGCTGGGCGACCGAGAAATCGCGGTATTTGATGAAAACCGAAACACAGCCGGCTTTGAAACGGTCGCGCCGGATGCGGTGCGCCACGATGCAGGCCACGTTGAACATTGCCCGGTCCAGTTCCTTTGGCGTGGTAATGTCCTGCGCAAAGGTCCGCTCCGCACTATAGCTCTTCGCTTCCTGGAAATCCGTCTCGACGGGGCTGTCGTCCACGCCGTTGGCCGAGGCGTGCAGCTGCTGCGCGGCACGGATGCCCACCAGCCGGGCCAGTGCACCGGTCTGGATGCGTGCCAGGTCGCCGATGGTGTTGATGCCGTAGGCCACGAGGCGCTCTTCGGTGCGCTTGCCCACCCAGAGCAGGTCGCGCACGCCCAGCGGCCACATTTTCGCCGGGACCTCCTCGGTCCAGAGGGTGTGCACTTTATCGGGTTTCTCGAAATCGGAGGCCATCTTGGCCAGCAGCTTGTTCGGTCCGATGCCCACATTAACGGTAAAGCCCAGTTCGCTGCGGATGCGGTTCTTGAGTTCGGTAGCCACGGCCACCGGCTCCTGCCGGCCCAGGTGCAGGCTCATGTCGAGGAAGCATTCGTCGATCGAAAACTTCTGGAGGACTGGGGAATATGCCCGGCAGATGGCCGTAAAACGCTCGGAACAGCTCTTGTACCAGGCCCAGTCGCCCCGCACGATCACCAGGCCGGGGCAGGTGCGCAGGGCCATCGAAATGGGCTGGGCCGTCTTTATGCCCAGCTTCTTGGCTGGCATCGACGCGGCGGTGACGATGCTGCGCCGGTCGGACGGGTCACCCGAGACCACCGAGGGCACGAGGCGGATGTCATCCCCGCCCTCGCGGACCTGCTTGACAGCGCTCCAGGACAGGAAAGCCGAATTGACGTCGATGTGGAAGATGACGCGCTTCATTCCGGCCGGGCGCCTTGCTGCAGGGTTTTCTTGTAGATGTCTTCGATCACCAGCCCGCAAAGCGTCATGCCGAAGATGGCGGTGATATGGGCCGTTGTCCCGTTGATCTGGGCCTTGCGGCCGTCCCACTCGCTGTTGGAGGCATCTGCAGCCAGCGCACCGCCCCGGTTCGGCAGCACCTCCTCATCGTACACGCAGCGGAACTTATGGCCGGGATAGGTATGGTTCTGCTTGAATTTCTTGCGGATGGCGGCACCCAGCGGACAGCCGCGCACATTCCAGAATTCGGCCACCTTCACGCCCTGCGGATTGACTTTCAGGGCGGCGCCCATCGACGAGAAAAACACGGCCGGCGTGCGGGTGCCCCGCAGGATGAGGTCGGATTTCTCCTTGAGGCTGTCGATGGCATCGATGATATAGTCGTAGCTTTCCAACTCGAACGAATCGGCCGTCTCCGCGCTGTAAACCTGCCGCAGCGCCGTGATCTCGGCCTTCGGATTGATCTCCAGCAGCCGGTCACGCAAGGCTTCGACTTTCACCTGGCCGACCGTACGGGTGGTGGCCATCAGCTGGCGGTTGATATTGCTCTCGCTCACGCAGTCGGAATCGACGAGGGTAATGTGCGTGACGCCGGAGCGCACGAGTCCCTCGGCGCACCAGCTGCCGACACCGCCCACGCCGAAGAGGATGACGTGCGCCCGCCCGAGGGCGTCCATGACGTCAGTTCCCATCAGCAGGGCCGTACGGCCATAGATCGGATCTTGCGAAGATGCGTACATAGTCAAAAATGAGGATGGTCCTATCCGGCGACAAAGATAACGAATCTTCGCTGCAACCGACCCCACGCCCGTCAGCTTTTGGCACTGCGGCGGGCGGAGCTTCTGCCGCGCCCTTCTGGCGCTGCGGCGGGCGCCCGCGTCTGCTTCCCGCCATTTTGCGCTGCAACGGACGCAATTGATAATCAAGCGTTTACAGAAGTTGACCCCCTCATTTTTTGAGGGGGTCAGTTTCAGTAAGTCGCTGAATGACTGATGTGTACATTGCAGCGCCAAGAAAGAGACGCCGCGAAATTATTTGCTAAATGCCCGTTTTTTTTCGTATCTTGCAAAGAATTAAAAACCGCATTGCAATGAAATGGCTCCACAATTTACTCAAGGGCTTGTCGCTGACGGCGGTACTTTTTGTTGTCCAGGCCTGCTATGGGACGCCGCCCGGCTATCCGGAAGACTATGACTTCCCCGAAGAAGAGGTCATCCAGCCCACCGTCGAAACCCCGGAAGCCGCCGCTACGGAGGCCGGAACGCCCGAAACGGAAGACCCTGAAGCCGTCAAGGCCGAATAATGCTCCGCGACACGCTTTTCCGGCTGTTCCGGGCCAATGAGACGAAGGTTCACGAACTGAACTATCTGTTCTGGGAGTGCACTACGCGCTGCAATCTTCACTGCCGCCACTGCGGCAGTGACTGTATGGCGGCGAGTGAAGACATCGATATGCCGCTGGAAGACTTTCTGCGGGCGCTCGACACCATTCCGGTGAAGGAGCGCCCGCCGGAGTTTACGGTCGTCCTGACGGGCGGCGAGCCCCTGCTGCGGCCCGACATCGCCGAGGTCGGCCGGGCCATCCGGCAGCGCGGCGTGCGCTGGAGCATGGTCTCCAACGGCTGGTTCTACGACGAGGCCATGCACCGCAAACTGATGGGCGCCGGGATGGGCGCCCTGACCATCAGCCTCGACGGGCTGGATGAAAACCACGACTGGATGCGGGGCCGCAGCGGTGCATATCCGCGGGCCGAACGGGCCATCGCCCTGGCGGCGGCCGAACCCCGGCTCAATTTCGACGTGGTCAGCTGCATCAACCGGCGCAGCATCACCCAGCTCGATGCGCTGTACGAGAAACTGGTTTCCCTCGGCGTCCGGCAGTGGCGCATCTTCACCATCATTCCCATCGGCCGGGCCAAGGACGACCCGGACATGCATCTGGGCGATGCGCAGTTCAAGCAGCTGATGGATTTTATCCAGGCCAAACGCGAAGCGGCCGCCGCCGTGAAGGAGGGTCCGCGTCCGATGAACGTGACCTTCAGCTGCGAAGGCTATCTGGGCCGCTACGAGTGGAAGGTGCGGTCCCATCCGTTCTTCTGTCGGGCCGGCATCAACATCGCCTCCGTCCTGATCGACGGCCGCATCTGCGGCTGCCCGAACATCGACCGGGATGCTTTCGCGCAGGGGAATATCTACCAGGACAGCCTCTGGGAAGTGTGGCAGCATCGCTTCCACCCCTTCCGCGACCGCAGCTGGGCCCGGCGCGGCCCGTGCGCCGGCTGCAAGGTCTGGCGCGACTGTCTGGGAAACGGCATGCACAACTGGCACGGCGACTGCCGCGAAGTGATCAATTGCCATTATCGGAAGACACTGTAATCGGATTTTTTGTATATTTGAAGGTTGATATCCCTGAAAACCATGAAAAAGACTTTTCTCGCCCTGCTGATCGCTTCCCTGATGCTCTCCGGATGCAGCATCCTGGCCAGCGGCCTGTCCAACATGGATCCGACGGCCCTCGCCACGGCAGCCAATACCGCCATGACGGCCCTGACCATTTCCGATGAACAGATCGCGCAGCTCAGCGCCCAGTCCGTCGCCTACATGGACTCGGTCAACAAGATCGACAAAGGTGCCTACGATGCCCGCCTGCGGAAACTCATGTCGAAAGTCAAGACGGTCGACGGTGTTCCCATCAACCTCAAAGTGTACAGGACCAATGAGGTCAATGCCTTCGCCTGCGGCGACGGCTCCATCCGAGTGTATTCCGGCCTGATGGACGTGATGGACGATTCCGAACTGATGGCCGTCATCGGCCACGAGATCGGCCACGTGCTCCACAAGGACACGAAGAACGCGATGAAGAAGACCTACATGGCCTATGCGGCCCGCATCGCCCTGGGATCGACCGGCAGCGTGCTGGGGTCGCTTTCCACCAGCGTCCTGGGCGACATCGCCCAGTCGTACCTCAACGCCCAGTATTCCCAGAAACAGGAGTTCGCGGCCGACGAGAATGGATTCAAGTTCTCCATCGAACAGGGATACAGTCCCTACAGCATGTACAACTCCCTGGTCAAACTGATGAAAATCAACGGCGAAGCCGGCTCCAAGCCCTCCGGGGCGATGGCCGCCTTCTCCTCCCACCCCGCCACGGAGGAACGCGCCGCCCGCATGAAAGCCGCCGCCGAGGCTTACGGGAAATAAGTCCGGAGCACACTGTTGGCAACATTTTTGTACCTTTGTTGCCAGCAAAACATAAAATCATAAGAAGATGAAACGAATCCTTTGCTCTTTCATGCTCATCCTAAGCCTTTCCGCCCTGGTCTGTGCTTGCGACCCGACCCAGCAGAACGGCGAGGAGACGACGACCGGTTCCCTCTATGGAACCTGGCAACTGGACACCCTGACCATCGAAGCCTCCGCTTCCGTCATCGGCAACGGAAGCCTGAATACTTCTGTTATCGACTTCACCAAGACGACGCCTTGTTACCTGAACGTGACAGAAGCTCTGGCAACGGCACGGATGGGTTGGGACGTCGAAATGACCACCTTCGTTTACGACGCGACCCAGATGAAGCTCAAATTCAACGACGGTCTCTCGGTCTCGGACGACGGCAAGGCGATGGTCCTCGTCGGAACGTACGACATCAGGGTGCTGACGCCCACCCGGCTGGTGCTCCGTCAGCCGGATTTCAACATCGACATCCCCGGCCTCTTCTCTTCGCACCAGACGGCCATCTACACCTTCCACCGGACGAAGGACAACTAAACAAAAAGATTCCACAAAAAAAGATCCCGAATTTCGGGATCTTTTTTTGTAGCCGCGTCAAGCCTTTCTCATTTCAGGCCGCGGTTCTCGAGCAGGCCGTCAACCTGGGGATCCCGACCGCGGAAGTTGCGGTACATGACCATGCCCTTGTCGATACCGCCCGGGGTAAGGACATACTGGCGGAAACGCTGGGCAACTTCCTGGTTGAAGATGTCACCCGTTTCCTTGAAGGCCTGGAAGGCGTCGCAGTCCAGCACTTCGGCCCAGATGTAGCTGTAGTAGCCGGCGCTGTAACCGCCGCCGATGCTGTGGCTGAAATTGGTCACGCTGTAACGCGGCAGGATCTGCTTGGGAATGCCGCGTTCGGCCAGCTTCTTCGCCTGGAATTCCATCACATTGAAATTCGCCGGGATGCTCGTCAGCACGTGCAGGTCCATGTCCACATAGGAGGCGGCCAGGTACTCGACCGTGGCGAAGCCCTGTCCGTACTTGCCGCTGGCCTCGATCTTGTCGATGAGTTCCTGGGGCATCACCTCACCCGTCTTGTAGTGCTTCGCATAGACTTTCAGCACCTCGGGTTCAAAGGCCCAGTGCTCGTTGATCTGGGAAGGCAGTTCCACGAAGTCACGCTCGGTGCCCGAAACGCCGCTGTAGTGCACGTTGCGGAAGAAGGAGTGCAGGGCGTGGCCGAATTCATGGAACATGGTCTCCACGTTGTCGAGGGTCTGGAGGGCCGGCTTGTCGGCGGAGGGAAGGGTCATGTTGCAGACATTGGTCACGATGGGCTGGACGCGCTGCGCGCCGTCGTAGCTCTGGCCGCGGAAGGCACCGCACCAGGCACCGGCACCCTTGCCGTCACGCGGGAAATAGTCGCTGTAGAAGATGGCGATCACATTGCCGTCGCGGTCGATCACGTCCCAGGACTTGGCGGTCGCCTCGTACCGCGGATAGTCTTCGGTGCGCTCGTTGAAGGAGAGGCCGTAGAGTTTGTTCGCCACGTAGAAGATGCCCTGCTGCACCTGGTTGATCTCCAGGTACTCGGAGACCAGCGCCTCGTCGATGTCGAATTTGGCTTTCTTGGCCTTGTCGAGGTAGTACATGTAGTCCCAGGGCTGCGGTTCGCCTTTGACCTTGTCTTTCTTCATCATCGCCTTGATGTCGGCGATCTCTTCGTTCGCCTTCTTCACGGCCGGAGCCCAGATCTGGTCGAGGAGGGCATACACGTTGGTGGCGTTCTCAGCCATGCGGTCCTTGAGCGACATGGCGGAAAAGTCGCTGTAACCCATGATATTGGCGCGTTTAAGGCGCAGTTCGATGATGCGGGCGGCGATGGCCTTGTTGTCATATTCGTCACCGTGGTTGCAACGGTTGTTGTACATCTCGTACACCTGTTTGCGCAGATTGCGGTTCTTGCAGTACTGCAGCACGGGGTTGCAGCTGGGGCGCTGCATGTTGAAGCTGTACTTGCCTTTCTGTCCGATGCGCTCGGCCAGGGCGGCGGCGCGGTCGATGTTGTCCTGCGGCAGGCCTTCGAGGTCTTTCACGTTATCGACCGTCACATAGGTGTTGTTGGTGTCGTGCATCAGGTTTTGGCTGAACTGGAGCTGCAGCTTGGAGAGTTCGAGGTTGATGGCCGAGATCTCTTTCTGCTTGGCCTCATCCAGCAGGGCGCCGCTGTTGACATAGCCGTCGTAGGTCTTCTGGAGCAGGCGCTTCTGCTCTTTGTTCAGATTGTATTTGGCCTGATGGTCATAGACATATTTGACCTTTTCGAAAAGTTTCTTGTTCATCCGCATCTCGTTGCTGTGGGCCGAGGTCAGCGGATTCATCTCGCGGGCGAAGGCCTGGAGGGCGGGCGTGGAGCTGGCGCTGTTGAGCGAACCCCAGACGGAGCTGGTCCGGGACATCAGCTTGCCGGCCTTGTCGAGGGCCACGATCACATTCTCGAAATTGGGTTCATCGGGGCAGTCCACGATGGCCTGGATCTCTTTCTTATGGGCTTCCATGCCTTTGAGCATGCCTTCCCGGAAGTTGTCGATGGTCAGGATCTCGAACGGCGGGATCTCATAAGGCGTCTTGTAGCGTTTCTGCATAAGCGGATTCTGCGCGTCAGCCGGGCTCCAGAGAGCCATTGCGAGCGCTGCGATGAGCATCAGTTTTTTCATATAACGGTATTGTTGGTTTATATTCGTCATTCCCGGCTTGGCCGGGAATCTCCTACAAATATAACAAGAAGAATCGGTTTTTCCGCCCGGCCGTGCACTTTTGTCGGATAATTGCTACATTTGTGCTACTATGACACTTGAACAACAAATCCAGGAAGACATCAAGGCCGCGATGAAGGCCCACGATGCCGTAGCGATGGCCGCCGTGCGCGCTGTCAAGAACGAAATCCTCCTTTTCAAAACCGCTGAAGGCGGCTCGAAAGAGGTCACGGACGCCGATGTCCTGAAGATGATCCAGAAACTCATCAAGCAGCGCAAGGAGACCGCGCAGGTCTATACCGACAACGGCCGCCAGGAACTGGCCGACAACGAACTGGCCGAAGCCGCCGTGATGGAGCGCTATCTGCCGAAGCAGCTCTCGCCGGAAGAACTCGAAGCCCGCGTCCGCGAGATCGTCGCCGAGGTGGGCGCCACGTCCATCAAGGACATGGGCAAGGTGATGGGCATCGCCTCCAAACGCCTGGCCGGCGTGGCCGACGGCCGCGCCATCTCCGCCGCCGTCAAAGCCCTGCTGAACTGAGATACCGCCCCTTCTACGCATTCCGTAGCCAAGCCTCAAAGCCGCTTATGAAAAAGACATTCCTTCCCCTGGTTTTCATCGCCACCTGCCTGCTTGCGGCCTGCCATGGCAACGATGCGGAAAGCATCCGCCTCGCGGAGGCCCGTCATGCGGCGCAGGTCGATTCGCTGATGCAGCGCCTCTCCGTCCGTGAGAAGGTCGCCCAACTCTTTGTCATCACCATCAGCCGGGAGCCCTCGGAAGAGACGATAGCCCTGCAGGATTCCCTCGTACGGGAATACGGCGTGGGCGGCGCGATCATCATGCGCGGGCCCATCGCGCCCTTCGTGGAACGGATGAACCAGTTGCAAGGGCTCTCGCAGTTGCCGCTGCTGGTGGCCACCGACGCCGAGTGGGGTGCGGCCATGCGCTTCGCAGAGTACCTTCCCTATCCGCGCCAGCGACTCCTCGGACGGATGGAAGGCCGGCGGGGTGAACGGCTGATCTACCAGATGGGCCGCAATGTCGGCCGCGAACTCCGCGACCTGAACATCTACGTCAACTACGCGCCCGTGGCCGACGCCGCCCTGGATCCGTATGACAAGTCCGACGGTCAGCGCTCTTTCAGCTGCGACCCCGAGCTGGTCGGCCGTTACAGTACCGCCTATATGAAAGGGATGCAGGACGAAGGCATTTTCGCCTGCGCCAAGCACTATCCCGGCCATGGCAGCACCACCGTCGATTCCCATTATGAGATGCCGGTCGTGCTCTACGACCGTGCCCGGCTTGACAGCGTCGAACTGGCGCCGTTCCGCAAACTCATCGACGAGGGCATCGCCATGATCATGGTGGCGCACATGAGCATCCCCGCCATCGATTCCACCGGGGTGCCGATGTCCATCTCCGCGCCGTGCATGAAAGACCTCCTGCGCGGCGAGCAGGGCTTCCGCGGCACCGTCATCACCGACGCGGTCGGGATGCAGGGCGTCGCAGCCGGGCGCACACCGCTGGAAGTCAATACGGCGGTTTACCGCGCCGGCAGCGACATGATCCTGATGCCCGACGAGGAGATGCGTTCCATCGACGCCATCGCCGACTCGGTCTCCACCGGTGTCTGGCCGATGGAAGAACTCGACGCCAAAGTCCGCAAGGTATTGGAAATGAAAGCCCGTGCCGGATTTTTCGACGAAGGCTATTCGCCGGTCGTGACGGATCTTGACCGCAAGATCGCCGAAGCCCGCCAGCGCGATTCCACACTGCAGCTCCGTATCGCCCGCGCCCTGGCCCGCTCCCGCCAGCCGGAAATCGAGCCCATCGGCGGCGACCGGACGCTGGTGCTCGACAAGGGCGGACAGAAACGCTGACAGGCCACATCAAAGAACAACGCAAGACGAACGGGCCGAAGACATTTGCAGGTTTCATTTTCGTTACCTATCTTTGCAAAAAAGTATTCTAAGACTTTTCCAAGTCTTTTTTGAAAAAAGTGAAGAAAAAGTTTCCCTTCGACTCACCGGTGTAGTTTGTGGATATTTATTGCGCTCATAGGGGCGTCCCGCCCCTGGCCGCGCGGCCACCCCTGGTTAGGAGATATAGAGGGGCTGTATGAGAATGACAGGCATTCCATACGGCGTTTGTGTATGTAGATGGCGGACTATCTACCGGATTGGACGCGGGATTGAGCTTTTCTATAACTTTCAGCAGACACGCGGTCTAAATATCTAATTTGCAACCACTCGGAGTACAATCTGGCACTAATGAAAAGGTAGTATTATGATAGTTCAACCGATTGTATATCAATACTTCATTACCTTGTAAGGCGTTCCGGACTTGACTACTGAGAACATGCGAAGCACGAGTTTGAACTTGACGGCGTTAAGCACCACGCCGTGCTGATTGCGCTGTTCTCCCTTCTCCTTCATCTTTCGGTGATAGTAGTTCTTCATCCAGGGATCGTTAACGATAGCGGACCTGGCAGCCATGGTGATGGAGACCTTCTGCTGCTTGCGGCAGAACTGGGATACCCTGGTGCGGCCGTTGACGCTGGTGCCGGAAGTATGGTCAAAGGGGGCGACCCCTATGAAGCTGGCATACTGGCGCGGAGTCTCGAAGTTCTGGAAGTTGTTCGTATAGACGATCGTGTCAATGGCCGTGATAGGGCCGATTCCCACCACGCTTGATATGAGATCATACGTCTTCTTCAGGGCATTGTCACCTTTGATAATCTCCATCATTTGCTTCTCGACAGACCTGACCGCAGCGGCATGCCTGTCAATCAGGCTTTCCCTGCGATTGCGGCTGCTGGCGGTCTCGTAAGATCCAATCTCTGCCTGCTGCGCCATCAACGTAGCCTTCTGGCGTACATACAAGCGTCTTTCCCTGAGCAGATTGGCAAGGGTAATGATGTTGCCGGATGGACGGTGGAACAGTTTGAGTTTATCTTTGTGGTCGTAGGCATACTGAGCAATGCGTATAGCATCTATCTGGTCATCCTTGCCGCGGACCAAGCCCATAGAACGCTTGATTTGGAGGGGACTCTCCAGGCATAAGGCAATGCCTTTCTTCTCGCAGAATAACTGAAGTTCATTGCCATAGACGCCGGTGTGTTCGGCGCATATAAGCATGTCATTGGGCTTTGCACCGGCAGCCTTTGCCCAGGCAACAAGTTCCTTGAGGCCAGTCTTGTCATTGGTCAGATGCTTTGTGTCTGACCGCCGCATCTCGGCGGCGTAAATGACCGCGTCGAGTGTGTTTTTGGAGATGTCACCTCCAATGTAATGAGAATAATGCATATATTTGTATGAGCTTTGTGGTTAACCGCCGTATTGAACCACCGACTGAAACTTTTATCAGACACGCTTGTGGTCTATTATTCTAATTGGTCACTTCAACGCGGTACGGGGAGAGGCGTCGATTACTTATGATAGACCTCAATGTCTAAGTTAGGACAAGTTAACGTCCTCTCCCTGGTTAACCCTTTGTTAAACATCTCCCAAAGTTAACCATATCGCGTTGATGATCAGTTCTTTCAAAAAGAGAGGGCCTAAAACATAATATAGACATCGGGGTCTCTTAAGTCGCATAGACCTCCCTCTCTGTATCAAAAGGCTGGTTCTAACACTTTTTTCAGACACTCTGGTCTATGTGTCCGATTTGTTCAACCAGCCCCTAACGTGTAAAATGGTGGCGGCCAAAACTTTTTTCAGACAATCACGTCTATTGACTCGCGAGGCGCAACCACCATCAAATCAATATGTCAAAACGGTGGGACCTTATACGAAGGCTTAGATATGGAATCCATGAATGGGAATAGTTCGCACCACCGTCGGAAATATCCTTCCAGAACGATGGTGCAAATCTAAAAGTTGACATGCCCGAGTTATTCAGACAATATGGATTCATCTTCATGTTCTTTTCCTGAGAAGATGAGCCCATCCACGTACACGTGCGCGGACATAACGGCGACGCAAAGTTCAATTGGGACGGAGAAGGATTTGCCCTGGAGTATGCACACAATATCAAAGACAATGACCTTAAGCGTATAGAACGGGTCATTGCGGAGAATACGGACATTATTATCAACCGCTGGTACGAACTGTTCAAGACCGACAATGAAGACTATCAGTAAAATATGGTTTGACGGAGACTGGATCTACGGCATGGGAGACGATGGGAAGACTTATCGTCAGTCCCTACTGTGGTATTCCCATCTCCGTAAGGCTACTGAAGAGCAGCGTTCCAATTACGAGATCAGCACGATCGGCATCCACTGGCATGAACTGGACGAGGACATCAGTTTTGAGAGTTTCCTCTATCCCGATGCCGAGCCTACGCGCCTCCAGCACTTCTTCCTTACGCATCCGGAAATCAATGTTTCCGGTTTTGCGCAGAAGTTCGGTTTCAGCCCTTCCCTTATGCGCAGCTATATCAACGGCTTCAAGAAGCCTTCACCAGAACGCGAGCAGGAGATAATGAATTGCATAGAAAAACTTGGCAATGAGTATATTTCTATTGCAAGCTAGCCGATAAAAGAGTGTATTATATTTGCGCCGCGGCGGCTACCCCTTCCAGTCGCGGCCGAACCAAAACCGTCGCGGCCGGAACGGCATTATGACGCTGAGGGACCAAGACAAAGCTAGAATGTTCCAACTGGATATACATCTGGTTTGAACGATTTTGGAAAATGATATAATATAGCTATATTTACATCCAGCCGGGAGAAAACGGCGCAACGCTTTATCAAGGAATCGATTGACAGATACCAAGCAAACTCTACCTACGGTAGGCTGTTTGACCTCAACTAACAACAGGACGGTACTTGTTAAAAAAAAGGAAGTCCTATAAGAGTCACCTTATTATTGTTTATCGACAAAGATGAAAACAGTCACAATTACGGTTTATGGGAGTGTGCGTGTATTTTGGAAACACGTTATACTTGATGCAGATTTTGAAGACATCGATGAAACAGATGAATTGTCTTTGATGGATGAATGCAAACTGGACGAAGATCTACAGGAGTTTATTGTTATGACCGACATCGACAGCCTTACTGCCCTTGTCGATGGAAAAGATATTGATATCCGAAAAAGAAAAGGGAAATCGATCAGGTCGAAAGAAGTGCTCAAGAATGACCTCCATATAGAAGATGGCGAGCAATTATGGATTGGAGATCTCGGTTACCACAAAATGGAATTACAGTATGAGGTCGAATTGGACGATGACCGCATCTTTGATCCCCAAAAGGTCCAACTGATCAAAACGACTTATGAATTCGACTTTCTTCCTTCCGGATTCATAACCCACAAGATTCTGTACGAAGGCAAGGAAATACCTACTACCGACGAGGAAGGTTGGTTGGCTACTACGAATATATTTAGAGTTCACTATGTGAATTATCCGTTTCCTTATTGGCCCCCACGAAAGAACTAACGAGATATTAGCCTAATCGATTGTTTGCAGGATTGTTCTAATCAAGGCGCTCCCGAGATAGAGAATCCCAAAAGTTTCAGTTCCACTAACTATAATGTGTCTATATCTATGTGCTTATCCTTTTGGATTCCAATTGCTTTAAACATGGTTTCATAGTTTTTGGCGTCCACGTATAGTTCAGGAAAACCAAAGTCATAATCTGCTTCTGGATCCGGCTCATACCCTTCCGACAAAAAATAGGCCCACTCAATAAGATACTGATATGGCATTGAATAGTAGACAGTAAAATCAGAATCGTAAAACTCCTGTTCAAACCGCTCTTTCAGCACTGCTTCGGGAATATCTTTTTCAACAAGGATATCCTCATTGTCTTCAAAACAATCCATCACTAGAGAATGAGCAAAGATATCAAACACTTCCGAGGCCAGCTTGGCGCTATTCATCAATTCCTCACCTTCATCTACATCCCACACCGACACGTTTCTCAATAATTAAAGAATCTTCATACGTTGATTGCGATTGCCTTTACACCGTTTTATTGGATGAATGGTGGAGTATTCTCGTTGTATTCTTTTTTATTCTGGAAGGGAATCAAAACAGCCACTACAAGATTCTCAGCAAATCAATCAACCGAACAACTTCCCGATATTTATCTCAGATATCAATTCAAACTCGTCAGGACGTACCGAACTTCTCAGCGATTGAAGCAGGTCAAGATAATAAGTCTTCATATCAATATCTGGATAATAGTATCGGATAATTGGATAATCCGTACCCCATAATACACGATTGGATAGCTTTTCGTGGCAAAGTTTGCGAATTTGTTCTGTGGGCATAAAAGCCGTATCCACCCAAACATTCGGATACTTTTTCATCAGTTCAATAGTTTCACTTAATGGTCGGCCATGCGCCAAGATAAAAGACACATTAGGGTAATCGGCTATCAGCCTCTCATATAGTTTCGGATAACAGCCCGGCATCTCACCCGTATGAATCAGCAAAGGTATTTGAAGAGAGCTTGCCAGCGACACGACTGATTTCATTTCGAAAGTATCATTTAGCCACGCCTCAGGATGCAGTTGTGGATGGATTTTCAGGCAACGCCAGACAATTCCAGTGCCCAGAAATTTGGCCAAACCTCCATCTTTCAACATGGAAGGCATAATCCAAAGTACAGGTAAAAAACGGTCGCCGCAAATACGGATCAGCTCCTCTACTTCAGCAATAACCTTATCGTAATCACTGTCACAAATGGTTGTGGATGATGCCGCAAAATGTCCAACAGCCACGGAATCAAGGAAGTCCTTCAATTCTTGGGGGGATGTGTATCGGTCATAGTATTGTCCAAAATGGATATGGGCATCAACCAGCATAATAATTACAGTATATACCCCTTCGCCCGATACTCTTCTACCAGCCTCTTGTTAAGGAAAGCTACTTTGCAAAAATGCTCATTGACTTTAAACATATCGCCTCCACTTTCGTTGTAGTTACGGACAAGGCATCGTGAGCAATAATCACGTGCCTCACATTCCAGGCACTGCGGGAAAGAGGCTTGCGTTATCTTCCTCAACTCTTTCACCTTGAGGCTTTGCTCCCAAATCTCTTGCAGTGATTGTTTGTAAACATTTCCCAACACATAACTTTGCCATCCTGCACACGGATAGACATCACCATTGGCAGTGATACAGCAGTTATCGTAACCCACGCCACATACGGGTTGTTTCTTGTAGCGTTCCAAGTCAAAAGCGATAAAGTCGCTTACCGGGGGCTTTTCTTCCATCATTTTTTTATAATCGATATCATGCTCTATAATGTCTCTCAGCAACTCTTCTGTCTCCTCAATGGAAATGCGATTGGCAAGGTTGTTGGTGTCGAAATCGGCCTGCGCCATCATGATATAGTCAGTTTGCGCCTTTATTTTCAACGACTTGGCATATTCCAAAACTTCTGCATATCCTTTGCGGTTGGCCTTCATTATCGGGCATGAGATCTGAACCGGGATATCGTTTTTCACCAATAATTCTATTGCCGACTTCGTCTTGGCATGAGACCCTGGTACGGTAGTAATGAAGTCGTGTATTTTGGGATTCATTGAGTATAGCGAAGTCTGTATCAGCGATAGGTTCACTTCCTTCAAAGTGGGTATCTGATCCTCTTTGAGCGAAATAAGATTTGACAGAATGGAGATTTTCAAGTCTTTCTCACGGCAATAATTACAAATCGCCAGCAAGTCTTTGTGCAGAAACGCTTCACCGCCAGAAAGCGTGACATGCAAACCTCCCATTTCAGAAAACTCATCAAGAATACTTTTCACCTTCTCAAAAGGCATATCGAAGCCTTTATTCTTCTTTCCATTAGGAATGTAGCAATGGATGCATCGTTCGTTGCAGCGGCTGCTCAGCTCAAATTGGAGGCTAGAAATCAGTGGTCTTCCTTGCACTTCCTCGAGAAAAAAGTCCTGGGTACTCTCGCTGACCTTTTCTTTTGTTTCTTGGGCGAAATCCATGGCAAAAGTTTTGGGATTGTCCACAGAGTACGTAAATGCCAAGTCGTTAGCATCCAGTTCATCGACGGTATCACCTATAACAAGAAAATGATCGGCTGCCAGGTCGGTGATAAAACCAATAAAATCCTCTGACAGCTCATCGCGGTTTGCATCCGAATAGACTTGCAGTAGTCGGTCGATAATCTCTTCTACATCTTGCGGCTCGCGGCTGATTTGCTTCAGATAGTCAGCCCCTGTCTCATTATACGAACGGTCGTGATATGTCAACTGATTTGTGACATATCCGTATCTATCGGTAGTACGAATAAAAGTGTTTTTTGCCTGGCGTACTAACATAATTGTGCTATAGTTAGAAGTGTCCCACTTGTCGTTTTGGGAGATTGCTGCATGTAAACAGAAGAGAGTGCTTCTGATTATACACACTCTCTCCTTCAATTGTGTTTAATAAGAGCGCTCACATGCCTGGCAAACAGGCCAGCCGGAGCCATTCTTGTAATTGGCCGGGCACCCGGCCGCATAAGAACCGGTAGGAAGGTTCTTAGCCACCAATTTCGACTTCTCAAATTTTTTCATCTTGAATGATTGTTTAGTGTTGCCTACTCTTTAAAGGATTTTCGGCTCCTTCCTATACCCAATACTTTGAAAAAATAAGGTTATATTTTTCCTGTATTAATTAGGTTCTGAAAAAAATAAATATCTACTTCCCCCCAGATAGTCCATCGATTACTCTTTCCATAAATAACTGTTTGTCCCTTGCTACCGTGTCCAATTTGCAGCCCCTGCAAAGAAGAAGATGATGAATAAGACGAAGAAATGCCCATCACATCAAATATTTCAACACGAGAACTCAAAATAATGTTCGGATTCAGTGTATCGAGAATATCAGTGAAGATCGGCTTGAAACTATTCTGAAGATTGTCTTTATCTATCTTGTTTGTCTTGCTCCAGCTCTTTATTGTAGCCAAAGGCGTGAAAAGATCCAAATGGATAGCTGTATTCGTCTTCTCACCTGTAAAGTAGCTGGCATCAAGCGGTGTCAGATATTTCTCCCATTGACTAAAAAAGCTCATATAGGGATTCTCAGAGAAATACGCGTTCAAGGCCTTACGATAATCAGTAAGGTCAGAGGAAGAGATGTTTTTCTTTCCCACAAGTTGAGCTGCTTTTGGGAAACGAAAAGCGACTGAACTATTCTCATTCTTAGCGACAAACTCCCTAGATGAAGGATTGATTGAAACCGTGACAATTTTTCGTGGCGAATCCTTATACTCATCATAATCGCCGAACCACAGCACCGGGATGGAAGGCATTACAATGCACTCGTTTCTGGTAAATCTCAAGTATTCACGCCATGCCTTTAAAACAACTCGATCTAATGTATCCATTGGATTCATTGTACAGTAGGCTCCAAACAACTGAGTCTATAAACACAAAAAAAAGTGTGGAGCTTCCGCTTGTCTGAGTCGAGGCCTGGTAACCCTTATCCGAACAAGCACTCCACACCCGGCCTGTATATCGAGAACCGATATAGCAATACGGATGAAAGAGTGAATTGCGGCCCCGGATATAAAAATTACCAGTTTTCGACTCAGGGTGCGAAACACTTTTTCCAATATGTCATGAATGCGAGACAGCGGTTGCCGCTCACATTCAATGCAAAGTTAACAAAAAAATGATAAAAGGTTACCAGGCCTCGATCTTTTTTATGCTATTGTTTTGCAAGACAAAGATAAACTGTTGCAAGAGATGCAAGGAAGGTCTTTTCGGGTCTTTTCTGCTCACTGCCGGATTTCGGTTTTGGAAGGAAGCGCGGCGATTTCTTCGAAGAATTGGGAGCCGAGACGCTCGTACACGGTGTCATAGACGGCGATTCGGGCGCTGTCGAGCGTCGTGCGGTATGCAAGGGTCCGCAGCGTGTAGTGATTGAGGATTGGATAAGCGGCCTCCTTATACGGGACGATGGCGGGATCGTGAAGCGTGTCGATGGCGGCGTCGAACCATGCCTGCAGCGTACCCTGGACTTCATCGACAAGTGCTTGACGGGCTTGCGCAGCAGCAGCGGCCACGGCTTGCTGCTGGATTTCCTGCCTGCGGAGGATATGGACGGGAACCAGCACGGCCGCCATCAGGATGAGAATAGAGACAAGCGCGCCGATCAACCAGGGGACAAGGTCACGGCGCGTGAGGGCCCGGCGGAGCGAAGCGACGTCGGGATAACGCCGCGCGGGGACGGCGCGCAGGCAGCGGTGGACCTGGGAACGATACCGTCCGGGAAACAACAGGGAGATTATCCCGCCGAGCGCATAAATGTCGGCTGCGGCCGTGGAGCGTTCCGTAAGGTCGCCACCCAGCACCTCGGGCGCGGAGGCGCCCGGCGTACCGCCCAGCCGCTGATGCAAATAGTCCGCATCGGTCTCGGCAAGACCGAAATCGATGAGCTTCACATGGTTGCCGACAGCTGTCACCAGGATATTCTCCGGTTTGAGATCATTGTGCAGCAAACCTTTCTGATGGAGGTATTCCACGGCATCCAGTACCTCATCTCTTACCTTCTTCCGCAGAGACCTGCCGGGATTCTCCGCCACGAATCCGCGGAGCGTCCGTCCTTCAACATATTCCAGTACAAGGGCAGGCCCGACGGGCGAACCGGGATCGAAACGGAGCGCCTGGATGATGAAGGGGTGCTGCAATCCGACGGTCAGCTCATATTCCCGACGCAGCAACTGCTGGGAATCCGCATCGCGGGCAGCCGTCTTAAGCACACAACGCCGACCATCGGAGACAGCCGACCAGAGACGTTGTGAAATCTGCTGCAGATCGGCATAACCGGTGGTACCGTTCAGGTCTTTTTCGGTCTTTCTGACAGGTCCGGACTCGTTCATACTGTAAAGTTAGCCAATCTTTTGTAATTTTGCCTCCGATGGCAAGCAAATCCGATTCCCCGCAGGTAGCCGCCTTGATGGCAGCGCTGGAAAAGACCTTCGGCCGTCCGGTCCGGACGCCTTTCGATTTCGTGCTGGTCGCCGACCGCATTGAAGACCGGACCCATGAGCACATTTCGGACAGTACGGTCAAGCGGCTCTTCAAACCCAATCTCCGCTATGCGACCGTGTCGGACCGGACGTTGAATGTGATTGCCCGCTATGTCGGCTATCCCCACTTCGAGGCTTTCTGCCAGCAACTTGCCAGAAATGGTCTGAAGGAATCAGAAATTGCCACCGTTCAAGGGGGCATCCGCACCGAAGACCTGGACGTCGGCGACCTCGTCTGCATCGCCTGGCAGCCCGACCGCGAATGCACGCTCCGCTATCTGGGCAACCGGCGATTTGAAGCCATTGCAGCACAGAATGCGACCCTGCAACCCGGCGATACATTCTGCTGTTCTTCCTTTCTCCCCGGCAGGCCACTCTATGTCGATGACTTTCGGCACGGACAGGAGACCTTCCCGCAGTACGCAATGGGGACCGTCCATGGGTTGACACGCGTCTCCTTGCTGCCGGCCAAACCCTAATGTACTAGCGCTTGTCGATGATTTTGGCTGTCGGGTAGTCGGCCTTGTTGAAGGTGACATCCTTTTCAGAGACGCCGTAGGACAAGTCGCGCAGCGTAACCGTGACGCCTTTCATCTTGGCGGAAATGCTCACGGGATAGTACGTGCCCTTGGCCACGACGAGGTTCATCGTCCTGGGATCGTCCTTGTCCATATTGGTCTTGGATTTCCGGCACAAGAGGTTCCAGACGCTGGCCGTCTCACTCTTGATGCTGACATCATAGCCGGCGGTAATGCCGGAGAACATCGCCAGGTCATCCGCGCCCGAAGACTGTTTGTCCTTCTCCTTTTCTTCAGCCGTCACGTTTTCGACGGTAACCTCGTTTTTCTCGGAGTCATAGGTCCATTTCGTCGTACCATCGTTCCAGTAAATGACCTTTTTGTCTTTCATACTACCCTCTGCCCGGAATTTGTCGCCCAGCATGCGGGTGGTTGTGGACAGAGTCCCGATAATGGGCATCTTGATGTCCATCGTCATCACGAGACCGTCATTCTCGTGTGCATCCATCGCCGCTTCCATCCGGGAAATAATCTCTTCCGGGGTCTGGGCAAAGGCCGCGACCGCTACGATCAGCGAAGCCAGCAATCCAATCAATCTCTTCATATCATAAGGTTTTAAAAGTGGTTATTTCCGGACTGTCTGTCCGATCATGAAGCAGACAGCGGCAATTACCATGCCGTTGATGGACGGGAAACCCCATTTGACGAGGTTGGCGACCACCGCGCCCAGCACCACGCCCGCCACGGCGAACCAGTCCACCTGCCTCTCCGGAACGGTGTCTTCGCGATAGGCCTTGCGGTTCAGGAAATAGTGGAGGATGAGGATGATACCCACCGGCGGAAGCGTGCAGTTGAGCACGTTGAGGAAACCGACGAAATTCCAGTAGAGCCAGACCGCCGTCACCGTACCCAGGATGCCCGAAGCGATGACCATTGCCTTCTTGCTCAGGCCGGTGATATTGCCCAGGCCCAGGCCTGCCGAATAGAGCGCATTGTCGTTGGTGGTCCAGATATTGAGGCCGAGCACCAGGACGGCCAGATAGAAGAGATTGAGGTTGAGCATCACCTCGAAGATATCGTTTCCACCCACATAGATGCTGGAGACCGCACCGAAAAGGAACATCAGCGAGTTGCCGATGAAAAACGCGACGACGGTCGTCCAGAGGCCTACGCGGGCGTTCTTGGCAAAGCGGGTGAAATTGGGTGTCGCCGTACCGCCCGAGACGAAGCTGCCCACCACAAGGCCCGCACCGGCTATCACGCCCAGGTTCTTGGTCCCCTGCGAGAACTGCTCGACCAGGCCCATGTCGCCCCGCCGGATGGCGAGGATCATCGCCAGGGTGCCCAGGATGGCCACCGCAGGCACCGCGATGTAGCTGATCAGCGTGAGGCTCCGGATGCCATAGTAGGCGCTGGCCGTCATCAGGATACCGGCGAAGGCCACCAGGAGGTAGCCCTCCAGGGGCATGTGGTCGGGCGTGACCTCAAGGCCCATCAGTTCCTTGGCGACCGGGATGGCGAACATCGCCAGACCGACGCCGAACCAGCCAATCTGCGTGAAAGAGATCATGGCACTCGGGAGCCAGCTGCCCTTGGTCCCGAAACTCCGGCGGGCCAGCATGTCGAGTGAAAGCCCGCTCTCGGCGCCGATGAAGCCCAGGGAGCCGGTATAGGCCGCCAGGATCAGGCCTCCCAGCAGCAAGGCCCAGACAAAGTCCCACCAGTCCAGGCCGGCCGACAGTTGCTGGCCTACCCACATACTGGCCGAGAAGAAGGTGAAGCCCAGCATCACCATAAACATGCCCAGGTTCGATTTCCGCCCGGCACGGTCCACCGCACGGTCGGTGTAGTCAACGTCAGTTGTTTTCATATTGCGCTTTAAGGTTTTTGATCGATTCGATACGGCGGCTTGCCAGGGCGCGCAGGTCGAAGTCGTGCGCGAGCAGCGCCTGCTCACCGTCCCAGAGCGGGCCCAGGCCATCCAGTCCGCGCAGGTGCGTCACATCGAGCCAGTCTTCGAAATCCAGCGGACCGGCGTATCCGAGTTTCTCCTCCACCAGGGCCCGGACGTCGATGCGGTCCGCCCGTTCGCGGATGCCTTCCCAGTATTCGAGGACCTCGTCGAAATGCACCGGAATCTCATAGCGGCGCGCACCGCCGTCGTAGATGATGCATTTTTCCAGCAGCGCATCGGGACGGTCCACGATGTAGCGGCGGAACTCCGGGGTGATGACGCCGTCTTTCCAGCCGAAATCGATGTCCGGCACGTTGATGCCGCTCACGCCTTTGTCTTCATATACGGAGAAGGCCCCCTCGTAGAAGAAGCAGTCGATGCCTTCGAAGCCGTCGAACAGGGCGTTCATCTTGGCGGCCAGTTCTTCCAGCAGGCGGAAAGCCCGGGTGCCGCCGATCGTGAAGAAAAGAATCCGGCGCAGACTGCCGCCATCCAGCAGGAAACGCCGGATCAGGTGTTCGAAGCAGTAGCGGAAGGTGTCGCCGGTGGCCAGGATGTCGCCGATGGCCAGCACCCGGCCGCGGCCGGGGCGGATTTTTTCGTACTTGATCTCCAGTCCCTCGATGACGTGGTTGCGGATGACGCGCTCGCAGGAGACAAAATGCATGTCGTGCACGCGGATGCCGCAGCGGAAGGCGGCTTCTTCCAACGGATAGTTCAGGCCGCCGCGCAGGATGGTGAAGATATCAAGGTCACCGCCCAGGCCATTTTCCGTCAAATGGTGCAGGGCGGCGACAGTTTCATCGAGAAGGGCGGTGTAACAGGGAAAGCCGACTGTCTCCGGGGAGGCGAGCAGCTGCCGGCTCCCGGGGCCGCTCAGCAGGTAATAACGGTTGCGCAGCGCCGGAGCGTGCAGTTCGTAAAGACTTATGTCACCCGGCAGGCTTGCCCGCTGCAAGTGCGTGCCGTCCAATGTTGTATCCATGGAGATCCCGATCAGAGTTAACCGGGAAACAAAGATAGCTATTTTTAGACGAACGGGTGCAAAAAAGCACAAAAATGCGCCCCGACCGGTGCATAAACCAATCGGGGCGCAAAAATGCGGGTTTGGGCTCCCGGAAACTACCAGGCCAGTGCGCTGGCGCCGAGGATGGCGGCATCGGAGTCCTTGAGCGAGGAATAGAGAACCTTGATCCGGCCTTTCCAGATCTGGAGCTGGTTTTCCTCCATCGCGGCCACCATGTCATCGTGGAAGAACTTCTTGGCCCTGGCCAGGCCGCCGAAGAGGACGATGGCTTCGGGCGCGCTGAATTTCACGAAGTCGGCCAGCGAGCGGCCGAGGATCTGGCCGGTGGTCCGGAAGACCTCCAGCGCGATCTCGTCGCCCTGCTCGGCAGCGTCGAACACGTCTTTCGAAGAGACTTTCTCGGGATCGATGCTGCGCAGCGGGCTGGGTTTGTCGGGATTGGCGAAGAGCAGCTTCTGCGCCGTGCGGCGGACACCCATCGCGCTGCAATAGGTCTCCAGGCAGCCTTTGAGGCCGCAGTTGCACTGACGGCCGTCGCGGACAGCGATGGTGTGGCCCAGTTCGCCGGCGAAGCCGTCGTGGCCATAGACCACCTGGCCGTTGATGACGATGCCGCTGCCGACACCCGTCCCGAGGGTGATCATGATGAAATTCTTCATGCCGCGGGCCACGCCGTAGGCCATCTCGCCCATCGCCGCCGCATTGGCGTCGTTGGTGACGGTCACGGGCAGGCCGGTGAAACTCCGCACGAGGGCGGCCAGGTCGATGACGGTCGGCTTGCCTTCGTTGTCGTAGCTCCACTTGAGGTTCGGGGCATACTCGATCGTACCTTTATAGTAATTGCCGTTCGGGGCGCCGATGCCGATTCCCTTGACCCTGCCGGCCTCGGTCGTCTCGGCGATCAGGCCCTTGATGGCCTTGGTCAGCTCGTTGATGTAGTCGATGAGTTCTTCCTGCAGCGAGGAGATGACGGTCTGGGCGATGATCTCGCCGTCCTTGTTGACGACGCCGAGCTTGGTGCTCTGCCCGCCGACGTCGATGCCGATTACGAGTTCTTTTTCCATCTTATTCAACGGGGATGTCGTTGTTCACGTTCTTGGAGCCGGAGACGGCGTAGTAGATCAGGTAAGCCAGGCAGGCGACCAGCAGCCAGTAGCTCTGGATGGAACCCACCTTGTCGGCGATCGCGTTCTGGATGAACGGGATGATGCCGCCGCCGCAGACCAGCGTCATGAAGATGCCGGAAGCGGCCGCCGTGTATTTGCCGAGGCCTTCCGCGGAGAGGTTGAAGATGGAACCCCACATCACGGACGTGCACAGGCCGCAGAGGGTCAGGAAGCCCAGGCTCCACGGCACGGTGTACTTGCCCAGGGTGATCGTGGCGCTCTCGGGGATGAACATCGCCAGCAGGATGAAGAGGATGGCGGCCGAAGCGGTATAGAGCAGCATCTTCTTGCTGGAGACCTTGCCACCGATGGATCCGCCGATCAGACGGCCGATCAGCATGCAGAACCAGTAGGCGCCGATGAAGGTGCCGGCGACGGCCGGGCCTACCGACGACAGGCCGGAGAAGTGGACGTTGGCGGTATTCGGAATACCGACCTCGATGCCCACATAGAAGAAGATGGCGATGGCGCCAAGTACGAAGTGACGGAAGCTCAGCGGGCTGTGCGGGTCTTTCTTCGCTTTGCCGGAAAGACGGGCCGCCTTTTCCTCGGCCGTTTCCATGTGCGGCTCCGGAATCTTGGTGAGCAGGATCACCACGAAGGCGATGGCGAAGATCACCATGGCGATGACCATCACGGGCGCAGCCTTGGCCACGGTGGCGTCCTGGATGGAACCGCCCACGAGCCAGCCGACGAGCATCGGGGCGATGGTGCCGCCGATGGAGTTGCAGGAACCGCCCCACTGGATGAGCTGGTTGCCGCGGTTGCCGCCGCCGCCCAGGGTGTTCAGCATCGGGTTGACCACGATGTTGAGCATACACATCGAGAAGCCGGCCACAAAGGCGCCCATCACATAGACGAAGAAACTCTCGGCATAGCCGGAGAGGAACTGGATGCCCACGCCGATGAAGCCGACGATGACGGCGGCCAGGGCCGTGAACTTGTAGCCTTTCCGGCGGAGGATCAGACCGGCCGGGATGCCCATGCAGGCATAGGCGATGAAATTGGCCAGGGTGCCGAGCTGGCTGAGGGCCTTGCTGGCGCCGAACTGGTTGGTGACCACCACGCCCATCGAACCGGCCAGGTTCGTGACGAAGGCGATCATGAAGAAGAGAGCGAACATCACGACGATAGCCGGCGTGAAGTTCTGCTGTTTCGTTGCCGTTGTTGCCATAAGCAGACCGGATTAACGGGTACCACCGAGGACTTTACCGAGGATGCTGCCGAGGATGCCGCCGCCCGTCTTCTGGGCCTGCGCCCGGCCGACGACCTTGAGGGTGAGGATGATGTCGTTGAAATCGACGTCACCATCGCCGTCCTGGTCTTTGAGGATACCCGAGAGCTTGCCCATGATGGTGGGAATCAGGCCGGAGAGGGCTCCGTTGAGGGTGCTTCCCAGGTTGAGGTTCTTCAGAATGTTGTTGGAGAAAAGGTTGCCGGCCAGGGCCGTGATGGGGCTGGAAGCAGCCTGCGCCTTTCCGGTGAGCAGGTTCTTGATCTGGTCGATGCCGCCCGGTTTGGTCACGGTCTGGGAGAGACTGCCGAAGATGGAGTCGGTCAAGCCGTTGAGAACCGTGTTCTTCTGCTGCTCAGGGATCTGGATGCCGCCCGTCTGGGCGCTGACCTGCGATTTGATGAGGTCCAGGATAGAAAGTGCCATAGTGTTTTGTATTGATTAAAATATTATTGTTGCCAAATCAGGCTACTAAGTTAGAAAAAATTCTCCAATCTGATGCCAGGTATTCAAATTTGCACCAGTGCCGGAAAATACTTATATTTGTAGATTGATTCAAACTTCTGAAAGACCCGAATCCAAGATGGCAACACTAACCGGACGCATCTCCCAGATCATCGGCCCCGTGGTCGATGTCCATTTCAACCTGTCGGAAGAGCAGCAGACGCGGCTTCCGTCCATCCACGAAGCCCTGCAGGTCATCCGCAAGGACGGAACCCCGCTCACGATCGAAGTCCAGCAGCACCTGGGCGAGGACACGGTCCGCACCGTGGCGATGGACTCCACCGACGGCCTGCGCCGGGGCATGCGGGTACGCTGCACCGATTCCACCATCACGATGCCCGTCGGCGCACAGATCCGCGGCCGCGTGATGAACGTGACCGGCGGCACCATCGACGGTATGCAGGACCTCGACCGCGAAGGCGCCCTTCCCATCCACCGGGAACCGCCCAAGTTTGAAGACCTGACCACCTCGCAGGAAGTGCTCTTCACCGGCATCAAGGTCATCGACCTGCTGGAGCCCTACCTCAAGGGCGGCAAGATCGGCCTGTTCGGCGGCGCCGGCGTCGGCAAGACGGTGCTCATCAAGGAACTGATCAACAACATCGCCAAGAAGCACAACGGCTTCTCGGTCTTCGCCGGCGTGGGCGAACGTACCCGCGAAGGCAACGACCTGCTGCGCGAGATGATCGAATCGGGCGTCATCCGCTACGGAAAGGATTTCGAAAAAAGCATGGAAGAGGGCCACTGGGACCTCTCGAAAGTCGATCCGGAAGAACTGAAGAAGTCGCAGGTGGCGATGGTCTTCGGCCAGATGAACGAACCGCCGGGAGCCCGCTCCTCGGTCGCGCTCTCGGGCCTGACGCTCGCCGAGTCATTCCGCGACAGCGGCAAAGCCGGCGACCCGAAGGACATCCTGCTGTTTATCGACAATATCTTCCGCTTTACCCAGGCGGGCTCCGAAGTGTCCGCCCTGCTGGGCCGTATGCCGTCGGCCGTGGGCTACCAGCCGACCCTGGCCACGGAGATGGGCCGGATGCAGGAGCGCATCACCTCGACCAAGAACGGATCCATCACCTCGGTCCAGGCCGTGTACGTGCCGGCCGACGACCTGACGGACCCCGCTCCGGCCACCACTTTCTCGCACCTGGATGCCACCACGGTGCTCAGCCGCAAGATCGCCGAGCTGGGCATCTATCCGGCCGTCGATCCGCTCGACAGCACCTCCCGCATCCTCGACCCGAACATCGTGGGTGAAGCGCACTACAACACCGCCCAGCGCGTAAAGCAGGTCCTCCAGCGCAACAAGGAGCTGCAGGACATCATCAACATCCTGGGCATGGATGAACTCTCCGACGAAGACAAGCTCACCGTCAGCCGCGCCCGCCGCATCCAGCGTTTCCTCTCGCAGCCCTTCCACGTGGCCGAGCAGTTCACCGGCGTCCCGGGCGTGATGGTCTCGATCGAAGATACCATCAAGGGTTTCAACATGATCATGGACGGCGAGGTGGACCATCTGCCCGAACAGGCGTTCCTCAACGTGGGAACCATCGAAGAAGCCATCGCCAAGGGTGAGCAGCTGCTCGCACAGGCCGGTAAATGACAAGGATGCCCATGCTGACGCTCAAGATCATATCGCCCGAACGCGAAGTACTCTCCGAAAAGGTGGACCTGGTGGAACTGCCGGGGTCGCAGGGGCGCTTCGAAGTGCTCCGTGACCACGCGCCGCTGGTCTCCTCGCTCGACGAGGGCGTCATCCGCTACGTCATCGGCAATCAAAGCCACGAGATTCCCAGCCAGGCGGGTTTCGTGGAAGTACGCAACAATGTAGTGACGGTATGCATCGGATAAACAAACTATTCTCCACGATCGCAGTGTTCCTGCTGATGCTGCTGCCTGCGGCTGCTTCCGCAGCGGACGGGCATGCCGCCTCCGAACCGGGCGAGCTCGATATGAAGAACTATATCTTCGGGCACATCGGCGACGCCTACGACTGGCACATCACGACCATCAACGGGCACCACGTCTCCATCCCCCTGCCCTGCATCGTCATCGATGACGGATTCCACGTGTTCTCCTCCCACAAGATGGCCGAACACGGCTACACGCTCAACGAGAACGGCAAGCTCGTCAACGCCGCCACGGGGAAACGGCCGCTGGACATATCCATCACCAAAAACGTCTGCAGCCTGATCCTGAGCAGCATCCTGCTGGTGACGCTGATCCTGCTCACCGCCCGCTGGTACAAGCGGCACAATGTCATGAAGGAAGCCCCGCGCGGCCTGCCCGGCCTGATGGAGATGCTCATCACGATGGTGACCGACGACATCATCAAGGAAGGCGTAGGCAAGGACTGGGAAAAATACGCGCCCTATCTCCTGACGGCCTTCTTCTTCATCTTCCTCAACAACCTGCTGGGCATCGTGCCCTTCTTCCCCGGCGGAGCCAACCTCACGGGCAATATTGCCGTGACGCTCTTCCTGGCCGTCTGCACGTTCCTGGCCGTCAACCTTTTCGGAAACAAACACTACTTCAAGGATATTTTCTGGCCCGAAGTGCCCACCTGGCTCAAGGTGCCCATTCCGCTGATGCCCCTGATCGAAGTCATCGGCATGTTCACCAAACCTTTCTCGCTGATGGTCCGACTCTTCGCCAACATCCTGGCCGGTCATATCATGCTGCTGGGCGTGGTGGCGGTGGTCTTCCTCACGGCCAAACTGGGGCCGGTCCTCAACGGTTCGATGAGCGTGATCGCCGTGATCTTCGGGGTGTTCATGGACATCCTCGAACTGCTGGTGGCCTTCATCCAGGCTTATGTCTTCACGATGCTTTCGAGCGTCTTCATCGGCCTCTCGCGCCAGGAACCCGAACATGAAACCAAACAAATAGAAACAACCAAATAAACCCAAACCTATGTTAGCTATTATCTTACAAGCCGTCGCAGGTGCGGCAATCGGAAAATTCGGCGCTGCCATCGGAGCCGCCGCAGCAGCATTCGCCGCCGCCATCGGTATCGGCAAAATCGGTAAATCCGCCCTCGAAAGCTCTGCCCGCCAGCCGGAAGCGGCCAGCGGCATGCGTACCACCGCCATCATCATCGCGGCCCTGATCGAAGGCGCCTGCCTGTTCGCCATCCTCGTCTGCCTGCTGGGCATCATCGGCTAATCCGTCACAGCGTATGTCGCTCATCACACCGGATTTCGGCCTCCTTTTCTGGATGACGCTGATCTTCACCATCGTGTTCTTCATCCTGGCGAAGTTCGGATTCCCGATGATTACGGGAATGGTCAAGAAACGCTCCGAGAGCATCGAAAAATCGCTTAAGGAAGCCGAAGCCGCCCGCAATGAAGTGAAGAAGCTCGCCTGCGAACAGAAAATGCTGATCGACCAGGCGCGCAAGGAACAGGCCCGGATCCTCAACGAAGCGGCTACCGCCGGGGACAAGATCATCGCTGACGCCCGCGAACAGGCCCGTGTGCAGACGGCCACCATGATCGAGCAGGCCCGGGAAGACATCCGCATCGAAACGGAAACCGCCCGGCGCCAGCTCGCCGACGAGGTGACCAACCTCTCGGTCGAAGTGGCTGAAAAACTGCTCCGCGGCCATCTCAACTCCACGGAGCGGCAGAGCGAACTGATTGACCGGATGATCGAGGAAGCCCGCCGCAACCACCAGAACGTGAACTGAGCTGAAGAAAGATGAATGCCGGACTGATTGCATCCCGCTACGCCAACGCACTGATGCGCTTCGCCCAGGAAAAGCAGGTGGAGGACCGTCTCTATGAAGAGGCCGGCGCCATCCGCCGTGCTCTCGGCAACGACCAGCAGCTTACAGCCTGCATCGCCGCCGCTTCAGAGCCGATGCAGAAGTTCCTCACCCTGGTCATCCGCAACAAACGGGTGGAATTCCTGCCGGAGATCCTGCGCGTCTTCCGCGTGTATTACCGCAAGGAAAAAGGCATTACCCAGGCACTGCTCACTACGGCGGCGGAAGAGCCGCAACTGGCCGGCAAGCTCCGGACGCTGATGCAGGCCCAGGGCTTCACCCAGGTGGACTTCAAGACCGAGGTGGATCCCGGGCTGATCGGCGGCTTCATCCTCCAGGTCGAGGACAAGCGCCTCGACGCCTCGATCGCCACACAACTGCGCACCATTCGCAAGGAATGGGAAGAACAAAACAGAAAAATCCGCAACAATGGTTGACAATCTGAAAGCAAGTGAAATCTCCGAAGTGCTGCTCAAGCAGCTGCACGACATCAACATCGACGCAAAATACGACGAAGTCGGACAAGTGCTCCAGGTCCACGACGGCGTGGTTCGGCTCTATGGCCTGACCAATGCCGAGGCCGGCGAACTGATCGAGTTCGACAGCGGCGTGATGGCCGTGGTGATGAACCTCGAGGCCGACAATGTCGGCGCCGTGCTGCTGGGCTCCACCGAAAAGGTGAAGGAAGGGATGACGGCGCGCCGCACCGGTCATATCGCCTCCATCCGGGTGGGTGAAAAGATGGTCGGACGCGTGGTCAATCCGCTCGGCCAGCCCATCGACGGACAGGGCGAAATCGTCGGCGAACTCACCGAGATGCCGCTCGAACGCAAGGCGCCCGGCGTGATCTTCCGCCAGCCGGTGAACGAGCCCCTGCAGACCGGCCTGAAGGCTGTCGATGCGATGATCCCCATCGGTCGGGGCCAGCGCGAGCTGATCATCGGTGACCGCCAGACCGGCAAGACTGCCATCGCCATCGATACGATCATCAACCAGCGTGCGAACTTCGAGGCGGGGAAACCCGTCTATTGCATCTATGTGGCCATCGGCCAGAAAGGTTCGACCGTGGCCAGCATCGTGAACACCCTCCGGGAGAAAGGGGCGATGGACTACACCATCGTGGTGGCCGCCACAGCCGCCGAGCCGGCGGCGCTCCAATACTACGCGCCGTTCGCCGGCGCCGCCATCGGCGAATATTTCCGCGACACGGGACGCCACGCCCTGGTGGTCTATGACGACCTCTCCAAACAGGCCGTGGCCTACCGCGAAGTATCCCTGATCCTGCGCCGCCCTTCCGGCCGCGAAGCCTATCCGGGCGACATTTTCTACCTGCATTCCCGCCTGCTGGAGCGCGCCGCCAAGATCATCGACCAGGAGGAAGTGGCCGAGCAGATGAACGACCTGCCGGAAAGCCTCAAGGGTAAGGTCCGCGGCGGTGGTTCGCTGACCGCCCTGCCGATCATTGAAACCCAGGCCGGCGACGTGTCGGCCTACATCCCCACCAACGTGATCTCCATTACCGACGGCCAGATCTTCCTGGAGACCGACCTGTTCAACCAGGGATTCCGTCCGGCCATCAACGTGGGTATCAGCGTGTCGCGTGTGGGCGGCAGCGCCCAGGTCAAGAGTATGAAGAAGGTGGCCGGTACCTTGAAGATCGACCAGGCCCAGTACCGCGAGCTGGAGTCCTTCACCAAGTTCTCCAGCGACATGGATACCGTCACCAGCCTAACCATCGACAAGGGACGCAAGAACAACGTGCTGCTCATCCAGCCGCAGTACAGCCCGATGCCCGTGGGTGAACAGGTCGCCATCCTCTACTGCGGCACGAACGCCCTGATGAAAGACATCCCCCTGTCGAAAGTGCCCCGGTTCCAGCAGCTTTTCCTGGAGCGGATGCGTTCCGACCACCGGGCCGACGTGCTCGACCCGCTGGGCAAGGGCAAAATCGACAAGGCCATCACCGACACCATCGAGCGCGTCGCCGCCGAAATCGTAACGGAACTCATCGACTAAGCCATGGCCTCGCTCAAGGAGACAAAGACCCGGATCGCTTCGGTCAAAAGCACTTTGCAGATCACCGCTGCCATGAAGATGGTCGCGGCCGCCAAGTTGCACCGGGCCCAGCAGGCCATCGGGAACATGGTCCCCTACCAGCAGAAACTGCAGGAAATCCTGGAGGACGTGCTCTCCGACAGCAGCGTACGTGCCGCGCTGGACTCTCCCCTGCTGACGGCCGGGAGTAGCCGCCGCGTAGCCCTGGTAGCCTTCTCGTCCAACAGTTCCCTCTGCGGCGGCTTCAACGCCACGGCCGTCAAGTCCCTGCTGGGCGAAATGGAAGCGCTCCAGGAAGAGGGACTTACGCTCGCAGACATCGATTTCTATCCGGTCGGACGCAAGGTTGCCGAAGCCGGACGGAAAATCGGTCTGGCCGCTGCGCAAGACGCCTCGCACCTGCTTGACAAACCGTCCTACGAGCCCGCCGCCGGATTGGCCCGGACATTGGTCGAGCAGTTCGAGCAGGGCCGTGTCGGACGCATCGTCCTGCTTTACAACCACTACAAGTCCAACGCATCGCAACCGCCCGTCCGCGAGACCTATCTTCCGCTGGCCCTGCCCGAAATCGGAGAGACAGCCGGAACGGAAGACCTCATCGTCGAACCGGGCAAGAAAGAGGTGCTGGAGTCGCTTCTCCCCAAAGTGCTCCGGCTCAAGATATACACCGTCCTGATGGACAGTTACGCCGCCGAGCAGGCAGCCCGCACCGTGGCCATGCAGATGGCCAGCGACAATGCCGACGAACTGCTCGAGCAGCTTACGCTCGAATACAACAAACGCCGCCAACAGGCCATCACGAGCGAACTGCTCGACATTGTGGGCGGCAGCCTGGCATAAGCCCCGCGTCATTCCCGGCTTGACCGGGAATCTGAAAACGAAACATATAAAACATTATACTACCATGAAAAAAATTTTCTTTTTCCTCCTCGTCCTGGCGATCGTCGCTTCCTGCGGCAAGGACACCACGACGCTGAAAGGCAAAATCGCCGACGGCGCAACTTTCCCCGAGAACACGCTCATCTACCTGATTGACGGCCGCGACGTCATCGATTCCACCGCCGTGGTCAACGGCACCTTCTCGTTCAAGGTACCGGCCGACCCGCAGAAACAGTATGTCCTCTGCGCCAACTACCGCGACCGTTCGCCCCGCGACCGTTCCTGGATCTGCCCCGTCATCCCTGAGAAAGGTACGTTCAACCTGACCTTCGGCCCCGAGCAGGAAGACTGCGCCCTCGAAGGATCGGCCCTGAACAAAGCGTACAAGGACTTCAACGAGAAGACTGACGAACTGTTCGACGAATACCGTGAGAAAGCCTCTGCCCTGGCCGATGACGCCGAAGAGGAAGCCGAGAAACTGTATGAAGAGACCATGGGCAAGGTCAAGGACCTGAGCCTCGAGGCCATCAAGAACAATCCGGACAACTTCATCGCCCGCGCCGGCCTGATGAACGTGATCTACGACCTCTCGCTCGATGAGCTGAAGGACATCCTCGGCAAATCGGCGTTCCTGGCGAACGACGAAGCGGTCAGCAGCATCGTCTCCGGCAAGGAAGCCGAAGTTGCCACGGCCGAAGGCAAGCCCTTCGTGGACTTCTCCGGCAAGAGCCCGGAAGGCGCCGATGTCAAGCTGTCCGACTATGTAGGCAAGGGCAAATGGGTGCTCACCGACTTCTGGGCATCCTGGTGCGGTCCCTGCATGGGCGAGATCCCCAACATCAAGAAGGTTTACGATGCGTTTGAAGGCAAGGATTTCATGGTCCTGGGCGTGGCCGTCTGGGACGGTGACAACACCGCAAGCGCCGAGCGCATGAAAGAGAAGGAGATGAAGTGGACGCAGATCTTCGTGGGTGAAGACAAGACCCCGACCGACAAATACGGCATCCTCGGCATCCCGACGATGATTCTCTTCGCACCCGACGGAACCATCTACAAACGCGGCGAAGTGCTCCGCGGCGAATCGATGTACACGACCGTGGCCGAAGCCCTCGGAAAATAATCCTGCACCATGAAACGTTTTCTGGCAGTGATGGCCTGCGCGCTTGCCCTGGTCGGATGTACCGACTACCGGGCCTATTACAACAGCGTGCTGGAGGAGATCTCCAGTGAACGCTACAACGGACGCAGCGTCTATGGCGACGGTGACGTCCGGGCCGCCAAATACCTGATCGACCAGCTCGCCTCGCTGGAGGGCATCGTGCCCTGCGAGGCGGCCGGTCCCGAGGACCAGTCCGTCCGCCCGTATCTCAAGAGCCTGGTGGAACCGGGTGACGAGGGCCGCTGGAACGTGGTTGAAGGCAAGGAAAAGTATCTCCCGTACCTGCAGCATTTCCAGTTCCCGATGAACGTAATGCGGGGCGCAATGTCGCTCTCCGTGGACGGCGTATCTTATGCCCCGACCTTCGACTATACCGTCAAGGAATTTTCTCCGACCTGCCACGGCTTCTTCAAAGTCACCTACCTCGATGAAGAGGCCTACCGGCGGGAAGGTTTCATGGAACACCTCAGCAGCGGCCTATACCGCGACCAGTTCGTGGTCATCGACTGGAACCGCTACCTGGAAACGGTGCGTCCCGATCCTTTCGACAAGTACAAACCCTGGCTCACGGAACTTAAGAACATCGGCGGCATCATCCTCCGGCAGGAGGAGCAGTTCCCCTATTTCAAGGCCCGCACCTACTACCAGGGCAAGTGCCCCGTCCTGTTCGTGAACAAGTCCTTCCCGGACGATGCCCGCGAAATCGAGCTGCATCTCGACGCCGAAATGCTCCCGACCCGCGACGCCCACAACGTCGTGGCCTGGCTGCCCGGCACCGACCCCTCCTGCGACACCTATTATACCTTCATCGCGCACTACGACCATCTGGGTTATATGGGTGCCGACCAGGTATTCCCGGGCGCGAACGACAACGGATCGGGCTCCGCGATGGTGGTGACGCTGGCCAAGTATTTCAGCAAGCACCGGCCGCGCCACGGCATCCAGTTCATCCTGGTCGATGCCGAAGAGGAGAATCTGCTGGGTTCTTTCTTCTACTGCGAGAATCCGCGCCTGCCGCTTGACAAAGTCGAATACCTGATCGACCTGGACATGGTGGCCGACGACAGCGACCATCTGGCTACGCAGATCACGCCGGGCGGCGAAGCCGGCCTGGAGCGCTTCCGCCAGATCAACGCCGCATCGAAGGCACCCTTCGACCTGGTCATGGAAGAGATGAACGACGACAGCGACCACTTCTCCTTCGCGCAGAAAGGCGTTCCTGGCATCTACTTCGAGACGATCGGTTCGATCATCCAGCACTACCACACCCCGCGTGACACCTACCAGAACACCCGTGACGAAAACTTCGACCGCCTGTTCGATATGATCGTCCGCTTCGTGGAAGAATAGCGACGCTTTAAGGAATCCGTGTCCCGTGGAATTCACGGGCGTTTGTGACGGCCGCCAAATCGGAAAGATTGGCGGCCGTTATGCCGCTGCCGGGCATGACGGTCAGGCGGCGGCCGGCACGGCGCACGAGCAGGGCGATCAGTGCCCGGCCTTCCCAGGCTTTCGGAGCCTGGCCGGATGTCAGCAGCCGGGCGCAGCCCAGGCTGATAAGCTGGTCGAGGGCGATGAACGGATCGCTCGTGCAGACATCGAAGGCGCGGTGGAAGGTGACGGGGAGTGGATGGGCGGCCGCGATCAACTGCCGCATCGCAGGCAGGTCGATGGTGCCGTCCGGCGTCAGGGCTCCGACGACGATTCCGGCTGCGCCGACCGACTTGCAAAAGGCGATATCGTCCATCATCTGCTGCAACGCCGCTTCGTCATACACGAAGTCTGCCATTGAAAAACCGAGCGATTCAGCGCTTGTTGCGTTCGGGTGGCAATGGCTCCCAAACCGTCTCGCTCCGCTCGACCCCTCCCAAGCTATGCTTGGGCCCCTCCCTCTTACAGTGCCGAGGGTGGCATGGGTTTGGGAGCCATCGCCACCCGAACGCATAGCCCGCATCTCGGGCCGTATGAGGACGTTGACAGGAATTGTCAACGATGCGACGGCTTCGCGGATGAGGTCGCGGGGCGGGGTCAGGCCGCCGACGGAGAGGTCGGTGCACAGTTCGATGCGGCCGGCGCCGCGGGACTGGGCCGCGCTGGCTTGTTCGAGGGTGGTGCAGCAGGTTTCGATGAGGAGAGATGCCCGGTCGGGGCCGGGCATGACGTCACGGTCGGAGCCGGGCAATTCATGCCGGCTGGGGTCGGGTATGACACCGGCTTGCGTATCCGGATCATCGTCTTTTGGATAGCGCTGCGCGAATCCGGGGACAAGGCTGAAACTCATAGCTGCGGAAGGATACGTTTGATATCTTCGGCCAGCGAGGTGTTGTAACCCTGGGAGAAATAGACGATGCGGCCGAAGCTGTCGCAGATCGTGACGACGGGCTTTTGGCGGGAGTCACTCTTGCAGCCGGCGCAGAGCATCTCCAGGATGGAACCGTCTTCGTCCTTTTCCAGCAATACCGGCCGTCCCCATTCCGCCAGCAGCGGGGCGAGTGCCTCCAGCTGGCGCTTTGCATGGACCGACGGCTCGTCGCGGTCGCCCAGGACGGCCAGCAGGTAGTAGCCGCGGCCGGTCTGCGGCAGGAAACGGTCGGCATCCATCGTGCCCAGCACCGAGATCCGGTTTTCCGCGCTGCGCATCACCAGCGGCACTTCCGTGTCAGCGTCGGCCGGTACCGGGAAGAATTCCGCGTGGGAAAGGACACTGCCGTCGGCCAGGCGCGTGCCGGACGTCAGCATATAATAACCCGCGTCGAGCGACAGCGGAAAGACTTTCGTCCAGGGGTTGTGGTCGGAATCTTCGTCAAAAGTCAAGAGCTTTGCCGTTCCGTCTTCAATCCGGGCAAGCGTGAAATGATGGTAGTACTCCGGATCACCGCCGCCTTCCAGCGAGACAGCGAGCCGGCCCTGGGGTTGCGTCTCCAGATTTGCACTGCCCGTGAGCGCATCCAGTTCCGCTTCCAGGCCCATGGCCCGGCATAAGGCCACGAAGAAGATATCCCGGTTCCGGGCATCGGCCTTCCGGCTCCGCCAGACATCGATGGGCGCCATCCGCAGTTCCTGCGGGTTGCGCTCCGTGTCCAGCTCGATGTTCTTCTCCACCCAGGCGGCCACTTCCTCGCGGGAAGAAAGCGAAAGGGCGCCGCCCAGCTCGGCGAAGAATGGTTTGAGCGGCTCCAGCTCCACCCGCGGGCAATCGCGCAGCGGACGGAAGGTGCCATCGATATGCGCGTAGGCATCTTCCAGTACCTCCGCAGTCACATCGCCCGTATCCTTGGCGGAAAGCGAGGCAAGGAGCGCCCGCGCCGCAGGGTCATCGTGCGCCGCAAGAAAAGCGCCGGTCACGGCTGTATTCCCTTTGGGACGAGCCTCCCGGAAAGCATCTTCGAAGCGGAGCCGCTCCGCGTTGCGGGCCACCTCCGCCTCGGTCGCGCCGGAGGGCAGCGGGTTCTCAGCAGGTGGAACGATGTCCATGTCCAGGCTGAACGCCTCACCGATCCTGTGGCCGAGCGTCACGGATACAGCCTCGCCGTCGATCACGGCCAGGCCGAAACGATCGTCCTTTGAAGCCCAGGCCACCATGTCGCCGCAGCCCATGTCAAGGGCAGTCTGACCCTTGCGGTCGGTCTGGTAAGCAGCCACCGTATAGTATTCGCCGTAATTATAGATCTTGAACTCCACACGGGCCCCGGCCACCGGCTTGCCGGCCGCATCCACGACCGTCACGACGCTGCGCCGGGCCGGCACATAGCCGCGGATGACATTGATTTCCGTATAGCAGGGGGTCCGCTGGATAACGTCTTCATCGCCGTGATAGTCACCGAATACTTTCGTATGCAGGATCAGCGCCCGGGACACGGGGCCGGTAAACCAGGCCATATTGAGCCGGGGTTCCGGTTCGCAGGCGCCCATGAATTGCCATTTTCCATCGACATAGACCTCCACCCAGGCGTGATTGTCGTCGGTGTGGGCCCAGCGCGGCGTATAGACTTGCCGGGCCGGGATACCCGCCGCACGGAGCGCTGCCACGGCCAACACCGATTCTTCACCGCAGCGGCCGACGCCACGCCGGATGGTCTGCAGCGGGGAAGAGGTACGGCCGTCCGAAGGCTGGTAGGTTGCCATTTCGTGGCACCAGTGGTTGATTTCCAAGGCCGCTTCTTCCAGGGTCATCCCCTGTACGCGGGCGCAGAGCGTATCGGCATACAAGGTCCGGAAATCGTCGAGCGGCTCGTTGTTGACCCGCAGCGGCAACACAAAGTGCCGGAATTCCCGCTCGGGAATGTTCCAATTCATTTTTTCCCTGACTTCCAAGGTTTTCTCTACATTGGTCTGCCAGAAGTCCAGCGGATGCGCCGCCAGGTCAGGATGCGGCATCGAAGCATAGAGGAAATTGACATAAGCGTCCGCCTCGCTGCGCGGCTCGCTCGAACAGGCAGTCAGAAACAGGACGGCCGGCAACAGCACGGCCAGGAATCGGGAGCATTTCATTGTCACGGCAATTGAGGAATAATACGGGTCAAGTCTTGTGCAAGGGAAGCGTCGTCCCCCTGCGAGGCATACAGGATACGGCCCCATCCGTCACAGACGAAGACCATTGGAAGTTCACGGGAAGGCAGCCGGACACTGCTGACGAACATGTCGATCGCTGCCGTATCATCCGCTCCGAGAGTCAGTACGGGATGGTTCCAGGCATCCAGCAGGGGGCGCACGCTTTCCAGGCGGGACAGACAGGGACGGTTGGCTTCCTCCCGGTCGGAGAGGATCGTCATCAGGTAGAATCCCCGGCCCGTCTGGGTGAGGAAGCGGCCCGGACCGAACGAGCCCAGGACAAAAGGACGGCCGCCGGGATCCTGAAACGCCAGGGAAACCTGTGTTGTCTGCCCGGCAGAGACAGGGAAAAAACTCACACGTGCCAACACGCCGGAATCGGACATCCGCAAGCCGGTGGTCAGCATATAATAGCCTTCCTTCAAAGGGCGAGGAAAGACCTCGGACCAGTCGGTGTGGTCATCTTCTTCGCCGACCGGCACGCGGCGGGTCGTCCCGTCTTCAATCCGGGAAATCGTAAAATGATGGTAGTATTCCGGCGAAATATCGCCTTCCAGGACGGCCGTCACCGTTCCGGCGGGCAGGCCGTCGCCCGGCTCCATCCATTCAAATTCCGCCTCGATGCCCATGGCCCGACACAAAGCGACCCGGAAGATCTCGCGGCTGCGGAGATCGGCCTGCCGGACTTTCCAGACATCCGCCGGCGCCATCCGAACGCCTTGGGGATTGTACCAGGAGATGAGCCGGATGTTCTGCTCCACCCATTTTTCGACCGCCTCGCGGCTGTCCAGCCGGAGGCCGGAGGAAGCCAGCAGGGAGAAATACGGCTTGAACGCCTCCTCTTCGATGACGGGACAGTCCCGGAGCGGATTGAATGTACCGTCGATATGGGCATACGCATCCTCCAGCACTTGAAGCGGCATATCATTCCGGTCTTTTTCCGTCAGGGAAGCAAGCAGCGCCCGGGCATTGTCATCATCGTGCGCGGCCAGAAAGGCCGACAAGACCGCTGCATTGTCGTGGGGACGGGCATTCCGGATGGCATTGTCTGCCTCATTCCGGCGGGCCGCGGCCGCAAATTCTTCCGGGGTCCCGGGCTTGGGGAGCGGCCGGTCGGGAGCCGGGGCGATATCGAAGGCCATGCTGAACGAATCGCCCAGCTTGTGATCCAGGGTGACAACCGTCTGTTCCCCTTCGATCTTGGCAAGTCCGAAACGCTCGCCTTTCGAAGCCCATACCAGCAGGTCGCCGTAGCCAGTCTCAAAAACCACCTGCCCACGCAGGTTGCTGATCAGGGTATGCGCTGTCACAAATTCCCCGTAATTGAAGACTTTGCTCTCCACGCGCGCACCCCGCACGGCATGGCCGTCCGGATCAACGACTTTCACGCAGCTCCGGCGCTGCGGTGCATAATTGGGCGTGACATTGATCTTGGTGTTGCAATCCGTCCGCGCCATCACGCGCTCCGGGCCGCTGTACCTTCCGGGGATATTGGAGAAAACATAATGCGTCCGGGCGACCACTTCGTTGAACCAGGCGATATCCAGATACGGATCCGGCTCACAGGCGCCCAGGAAATGCCAGCCTTCACCGGTCCAGGCCTCGACCCAGGCATGGATCCCGTCGATATGCGCCCAGCGCTGGGTAAAGGCCAGGCGCGCCGGAATACCGGCTGCCCGAAGCGCAGAAACAACCAGCACCGACTCTTCCGAACAGCGGGCGCCGCCCTGACGAATGACTTGCAGCGGCGACTGCGTGCGTCCCTGGGTTTTCCGGTAAGTGGCATGCTGCAGGCACCAGTGATTGATTTCCTGTACGGCATCCGTCATCGACAAGCCTTCGACAAGCGTACAGAGCGAGTCGGCATACATCGTCCGAAAATCGTCAAGGGCTTCGTTGCTCACGCGCAGGGGAAGCACGAAATGACGGAACAGCTTTTCAGATACGCCCCAGTTCATCCGCTGGCGCACCTCGACGGCCTTGGCTGCATTCGCCTCCCAGAAACTGCGGTCATACGCAGCCTTGTCGGCCGGCGACAGCGTTTTTTCAAGGACATCGGCATAGTGTGCAGCCCCGCCACCGCTGCAAGAGCCCAGCAGCAGCACAGCCACCAGCGCGGCCATCAGCGCAGACTTCCGTGCGGACTTCCGCGTCTGCAATGTACGCATCAGTAAATGAGCGAGTTGCACAAGTTGACCCCCTCTGAAAAGCATACCATCAGTTTTCATAAAGCGTTGACTATCTGTTGTGTACATTGCAGCGGAAAAGGGTTATTTTAGGGTGATTTCGTCGATGAAGAGGTGGGCTTGGCCACCAGCGCCGGCGTGCCAGGCAGGCAGCGTGCCGAAATTCCGGGCCAGGACTTTGACATAACGGGCTTCCGTATTGAGCGGCTGGACGATTTCCAGAATCCGGCGGGCGTAATCCTGCGGATCGACATCATGGCTCTGTCGGCCCTGTTTCTGGAAGGTCTTGCCGTCGCACGAGGTATAGAATTCCACCCAGAGCGGCAGCAGGATCCACGCACGGGTATCCTGCAGGAAGCCCGCGCTGACCTTGGACAGATGTTTCACGGATCCGAGGTCGATGACCGCCTCGAAATCGCAGCCCTGATAGCCTTGCCAGCCGCCGAGCCGGTAATTGTCCGATCCCCGGATTCCGTCGATCAGGCCCCGGTCGCCACCGGCGGTGTAGAGGCTGCTGTAAGGATGCGTGATGCTGACCGTATAGCCGCTGTTTTCGCTATGATGAAGGGTGGTATGCGACGTAAAGCTGCGCTTTCCGTCCCGGTTCATGCAATAGGCATGGACCGTACAGCTCCGGCTCACGGTGAAGGGACGGTCATAACGCGAGAAATCGCCGCCGGCCACACCGCCTTCCGGTACGACCTGATACCAGATGCTGCAATCTTTGTCAGGACAGCCGATCTCCACCTTCGTAAAGGACGTGAAGGCAGGGGAAGCGACTTTGAACCAGGGGTTTTCCACGATAGTTTTCTCCACCGCAGCCACGGGACGGTCTTCCGGCTCGCTGCCGAAACGCGGATTGGGCCGGTTGTCCATGCCGAAGATGAAGGTCCGGCCACGCTCGATGTCAGCATAGCGGAGATAGGATTTCGTGTACGGGACGCCGTCGCGCATCACATGGTTGATGTAGCGGTTGACGCTGCTGGTACGCGGGGCGCGGACCGTGAAATCGCGTCCGTTTTCCTGATGGATGACCGCATTGCGGAACACCGGCGATCCGAATACGAAGACATCGCTGCCCGGGGTGACGGGATACAGGCCGAGAGAACTCATTACATACCAGGCCGACATCTGGCCGCAGTCTTCGTTGCCGCACAGGCCGTCGGGCTGCGATGTGAAAAGCTCATCCATGATCTGCCGGACCACCCGCTGGGTCTTCCAGGGCACACCGGCATAGTTGTAGAGGTAGGCGATGTGATGGCTGGGTTCATTGCCCTGGACATATTGCCCGATCATGCCGGTCATGTCAATTTGCTCCCAGCCTGTCGTCTGGCTGGAAGTGGAGAACAGTTCGTCGAGCCACTGCTCCATCGAACTGTCGCCGCCACAGGCCTCGATCAGGCCGCCGATGTCGTGCTGCACATGGAAAGAATACTGCCAGGCATTGGCTTCCGTATAGTGGGCATTGACTTCCGCCGGATTGAAAGGTTCGAGCCAGCAGCCGTTCTGACGGGGCCGCATGAAGCCGGTGACAGGGTCATAGACGTTGCGCCAGGACTGGGCGCGCCTGAGGTATTCCGTTTCCGTCGCCCGGTCTCCAGCATGGTGGGCGACCTGGGCGATGCACCAGTCATCGAGGGCGTATTCGAGGGTCCTGGACACCGATTCGGACTCCCGTTCAGCCAGGATCAGTCCGTTGTCGCGGTAGATGTCGATACCGAATTCCGCTTTGTTGGAACTGGCCTTGAGCGCCGTGAGGGTCTTCTGGACGCCAAATCCCGTGATGCCCTTGGCCAGGGCGTCGGCGATGACCGATGCGGCGCTATAGCCGATCATGCAGTTGGTCTCGTTGCCGCTGAGCTCCCAGACCGGCAGTTTCCCTGCCTCGTCGTAGATGGAGAGCATCGACTTGATGAAATCGACCGTCCGCTCCCGTTCGATGAGATTCAGCAGCGGATGCAGGGTGCGGTACGTGTCCCAGAGCGAAAAGATATGGTAGCGTTCCCATCCCTCGGCCCGGTGAACCTGCCGGTCCATTCCGCGGTATTCCCCGTTGCTGTCGGAATACAGGCTGGGCGCAAGGGCCGTATGATAGAGGGCCGTATAAAAGATGCGCATCGCTTCGGGATCGCCCTCCACCTCGATCTTGGAAAGGTACGCCTCCCAGGCGCGCCGCGTGGTTTCGCGCAGCAGGTCGAAGGAGAAGATTCCCTTGGTCTTCCAATTGCTTTCGCTTTCCAAATTGGCACGGGCATTTGCCTCGGACACCGAAGAGATACCTACGCGCACCACCAGTTCCCGGGCCCGGGACTGGCCGGCGGGCCGGCCGAAAGACAGCAGGGCGGTCGCGCCCGCCGGGTCGTTCGCAATGCGCGCATCGGCCAGCGGACGGGAAAATTCCATATAGAAGTAAACGACCTGGTCGGCGGCCCAGCTCCGGGAGCGGCGGAATCCCTGCACCGCATTCTCCCCCACCTGGCGCAGTTCCGAACCCAGGACCGGATCGCGCGGGCCAAGGTCGATGACCAGCTGCGGCACCGCTTTCTGGGGATAGGTATAGCGGTGTACGCCGATCCGCCGGCCGACTGCCAGCTCGGCCTCGACATCCCAGCGGTCCAGATGGACACGGTAGTAACCCGGATAAGCTTCTTCGCCGGCGTGTGTGAAGGGCGACTGGTAATTCTCTTCTGACACGGGGCCTTCGAAACCCACGACCGGCATCACCCGGATGTCGCACAGGTCAGCGCAGCCCGTTCCGCTCAGATGGGTATGGCTGAAGCCTTTGATCAGGGAGTCGCTGTAATGGTAGCCGGAACAGCCGTCCCAGTTGTCCTGACGGGTATCGGGACTGAGCTGGATCATGCCAAACGGATAAGCCGCTCCGGGAAAGGTATGCCCGTGGAAATCGGTTCCCACAAACGGATTGACCAGGTCGGCATATTTTGTGCGGAGCACACCGGCTGCGAGCAGGCCGGGAAGGCAGGCTGAAAGCAGGAGAATCAGTAGAAGCTTTTTCATAATATGTAAAAGTAGGCATTTTTTTATTATTTTTACCGAATAATTGTAAGCAAGATGAAAAGAACCCTGATTGTCCTGTCCCTGCTGCTGCTTTTCTTCCAGGATGCAGCCGCTCAGACCGGTGCCGTCGTGTACAGCCTTCCCCGGACCACGGTCTGCCTCCGGGTCGAAGCCCGGCGGGAAGCCTTTACGGCAGGCCCCTATGCCCAATATGCCCAGAAATACCTCGGCGTGGCCGCCCGTACCCAGAGCGGCACGACCTACACGCTGCAGAATATCACGCTCGCGCCCTATGTGGAGGCCGATCCGAAAGCCCGCTACACCATCGCCATTCCCGAAAAGTCGTCGGCCGGCTTCCTGCAGCTCTGCACCCAGGGCCTGGTCGTGATGGCCGACAACTACACCGGCCGGCCGGCCGCCTGGCGCTTCGCCAGCGAAGCCGGTTCCCGCAGTTTCGAGGGCATCGACCCGCTGGGCAACCTCGGCAGCGAAACCACCACGCTCTATAAAGCCGTCAAGACCGACGAAGGGTATGAGCGCGTGCCGGTGACGCAGGACAACGTGGTCGAGAAATCCGACGACCGCAAGGCCGCCGACGCCGCCGCCACCATCTTCAGCCTCCGCGAGAAACGGCAGCAGATCGCCACCGGCGACACCGACGCCACCTTCAGCGGCGAGGCCCTCCAGGCCGCCATCGACGAGATTACCCGCCTGGAAGAGCGCTACCTGAGCCTCTTCTATGGCATCTGCGAAGTATCCCTCGAGGAAAAGAGCTTTGACGTGACCCCCGAAGCCGGCAGCAAAGACCAGCGCTACACCGCTTTCCGCCTCTCCGACAAAGGCGGCCTGCTGCCCGCCGGCGCCAACGAGGGCCAGGCCGTGACCCTCGAATTCCAGGTCGAGCCCCTCGCCGCGCCCGAAGTCTCGAGCGAACGCGGCAAGGAAACCTCGGTGGTCCGCTACCGCATCCCGGCCATCACCCGCTGCCGCCTGGTCCAGGGCGGGAAACTCCTGCTCGAAAACCGCATCCCCGTCTATCAGCTGGGCGAGGACGCCACCCTTCCCCTGAATGTATTACTGACAAAATAATCTCAAAACAATCTGATTATGCCTATCCGCAACTTAGAACCCAAGAGCGTCTGGAACAATTTCTACTCGCTCACCCAGATTCCCCGTCCGTCCGGACACACGCAGAAAGTAGCCAAGTTCCTGGTCAAATTCGGCAAGGACCTCGGCCTGGAAGCTTTCCAGGATGAATGCGGCAACGTCATCATCCGCAAACCGGCCACGCCGGGCATGGAAGACCGCAAGGGCATCATCCTGCAGGCCCACATGGACATGGTCCCGCAGAAGAACAACGACAAGAAGCACGATTTCACCAAAGATCCGATCGAGACCCGCATCGTCCACCAGGAAGACGGCGACTGGGTGTACGCATGCGGCACGACCCTGGGTGCCGACGACGGTCTGGGCGTAGCCGCCGCCATGTCGGTCCTGGAGTCAAAGACCCTCAAGCACGGCCCCATCGAAGCCCTCTTCACCGTTGACGAGGAAACCCGGATGGTCGGTGCCAAGGCCCTCAAGCCCGGCATCCTCAAAGGCGACATCCTGCTCAACCTCGACTCCGAGACCGAAGGCGAACTCTACGTCGGCTGCGCCGGCGGCATTGACGCCAACATCAGTTTCAAATACAAGGAAGAAGCCCTTCCGAAAGATTACAAAGCCTGCAAGATCGTGGTCACCGGCCTGCGCGGCGGTCACTCCGGCATGGAGATCAACGAAGGCCGCGGCAACGCCAACAAGGTGATGGCCCGCCTCCTGCTCCCCATCCTGCGCGACAACAAGGGTAAACTCGTCAGCTTCAACGGCGGCAACATGCGCAACGCCATCCCGCGTGAAGCCGAGGCCGTCGTCGCCGTCCCCGCCGGGAAAGTCGATGCCGTGAAGGCGCTCGTCGAGAAAACGGCCGAGACCATCAAGGGCGAACTCGCACCGATCGATCCGGGCCTGATCATCACCATCGAAGGCATCCGCGCCAGCAAGGTCATCGCCGGCAACACGGGCCTGAAACTCATCAAAGCCCTCTATGCCTGCCCCAATGCCGTGGACCGCATGAGCCTCGAAGTCGAAGGCCTCGTGGAGACCTCCAACAACCTGGCCATCGTTCACACCGACAAAGGCGTGATTACCGTCAACACCCTGCTCCGCGGTTCCTCCGACACCCTCAAGATGGACCTGGCCGAATCGGTCCGTGCCGCGTTCGAGCTGGCCGGCGCCAAGGTCTGGTTTGACGGAGCCTATTCCGGCTGGAGCCCGAATATGGCCTCCCCCATCCTCCACACCATGAAGGAGCAGTACAAGAAGCTCTTCGGCAACGAACCCGCCGTGATGGCCATCCATGCCGGTCTCGAGTGCGGCATCCTCGCCGGTGCCTATCCGAACTGGGACATGATCTCCTGCGGCCCGACCCTCAAGTCGCCCCACTCCCCGGACGAGCGCTGCTTCATCCCGTCGGTCGCCAAATGGTGGCAGTTCATCCAGGCCGTCCTGGAAGACGCTCCGAAGAAATAGGCTCTTCCGAGAAAGTAATTTGGTGATTTAAAAAATTATCCTTACTTTTGCAGCCCTTTGGGAAAATCCCGAAGGGCTTGTTAATTTTAATTTTACCTACTAATGTTAAAACAGTACGAAACCGTTTTCATTGCAACTCCCGTTTTGTCTGATGTCCAGATGAAGGAAGCGGTTGCCAAGTACGCGGGTCTGATCACCGAGAACGGTGGCAAGATCGTGTGCCAGGAGGATTGGGGCCTGAAGAAACTGGCTTATCCGATCCAGAAGAAAACTACCGGCTTCTACACCCTGATCGAGTTTCAGGCCGAGCCGGAGTTCATTGCCAAATTTGAAACACAGTTCAAGCGTGACGAGCGTATCCTCCGCTTCCAGACTGTATCGATGGACAAACACGCCATCGCTTATGCCGAGCGCCGTCGCGCGAAGATGAGCGGTGTCGCCGCACCCGCCGCCGAAGCACCTGCCGAGGCTCCCGCTAACGAATAAGGAGACAAGACTATGGCACAGAACGATGACATCCGCTATCTGAACCCCGTCAATGTCGAGGTCAAGAAGAAGAAATACTGCCGCTTCAAGAAGGCAGGCATCAAATATGTCGACTACAAGGACGCCGAGTTCCTGAAGAAATTCCTCAACGAGCAAGGCAAGATCCTCCCCCGCCGCATCACCGGCACTTCGCTGAAATTCCAGAAGAAGGTCTCGCAAGCAGTCAAGAGAGCCCGCCACCTGGCGCTTCTCCCGTATGTAACCGATCTGATGAAATAAGGAGGAAAGACGATGGAAGTTATTCTCAAACAAGACGTTCAGAACCTTGGTAACAAGGACGACATCGTGACCGTCCGCAACGGTTACGGCGCAAACTGGCTGATTCCCCAGGGCCTGGCCATCATGGCTACCCCGACCGCCAAGAAAATCCACGCCGAAAACATGCGCCAGCGCGCCCACAAGGAGCAGGCGCTCCGCGACGCTGCCGAGAAACTCGCCGCCCAGCTCGCCGAGGTGACCGTGAAGGTCCCCGCCAAGGTGAGCGAGACCGGCAAGGTGTTCGGTTCCGTGAACAACATCCAGGTCGCCGAGGCCCTCGTGGCTGCCGGTTTCGACATTGACCGCAAGAACATCACCCTCGTCGGCGAGCCCCTGATCAAGCAGGTCGGCGACTACGAGGCCGTGGTCAAATGCTACAAGGACATCAAAGCCACCGTCAAACTCCAGGTGGTCGGCGAAGAAGCCTAAATCCTCACTTATCGGCGGCTCTCAATGCCGCCGGATGATGGACGCGCCCATAGCCTGGGCGCGTTCTTCGTATGCGCGCACGACGTCGCCGCAGGTGTCGGGGGTCAGACCGCGGGGCTGCCAGATGAAACGCTTGCGGGAGACGCCCACCAGGATGGGCCGGCGGAAACTTTTGAGTTCGTCGAGCCGGTCGAACAGCGTCTGGTTATCCTCATTGCTTTTCGAGAAACCAAAGCCCGGATCGAGGATCCAGTCGGCAACGCCCGCTTCTTTGGCCCGCACGGAAAAATCGCGAAAATACTGTTTGACACTTTCCACCACATCGTCGTAGGCGTATGTCTGGTGCATCGTCCGGAAATCCCCCTGGTGGTGCATCGCGACATAGCGCAAGCCCAGGCGGCCTGCGACGGGCAGCATCGCCTCGTCCCATTCGCCCGACGAGATGTCGTTGACGATGAAGCGGCCGATGGTCTGGTAGGCCATCGTCACGATGGAAGCCCGGTAGGTATCGATCGATATGGAAACATCGGCATAGTCGCGGGCTATGATTTCCAGGACAGGTTCGAGTCTCGCCCATTCTGTTTCCACATCAACCTCCTCAGAACCAGGCCGGGACGAGCAGGCGCCCAAGTCGAGGATATCGACGCCGCGGCCCAGCAATCCATCCGCCCGGCGCCGGAATGCATCGACCGTCGCCGCCCGGGAAGGGGCGTAAAAGGAATCGGAATTGAGATTGATGATTCCCATGATTTTCGTTGCTCGGCTTTCCATAATTTCGTATCTTTACAAGTTGAACACAAAGATAAAAGATAAAACTTTATGTTGATCGTACTCGAAGGACTGGACGGCGCCGGGAAATCGACGCAACTCAAGATGGTGACCTCCTATTTCTCCTCGCTGGGCCGGAAAGTGGACTACCTCCATTTCCCCCGTTACACCGCTCCGATCTACGGAGAACTCATCGCCAAATACCTGCGGGGTGATTTCGGCGCCATCGACCAGGTGCATCCGCAACTGGTCGCCCTGCTCTTCGCGGAAGACCGCCGCGACGCCGCCAGCCTGATCCGCAGCTGGATGAACCAGGGCCGCGTGGTCGTGCTCGACCGCTATGTCTATTCCAACATCGCTTTCCAGTGCGCCAAGCTCGAAAAGCCGGAAGAGGCGGACGCGCTCCGCGACTGGATCTTCGACCTGGAATATGATCATTACGGCATCCCGCAGCCGACGCTCAACCTCTTCCTCGACGTGCCCATCGGCTTCGTCGATGCCAAACTCCACGGCAGCCGGAAAGGCGGCGACCGCAGCTATCTGGAAGGAAAAGCCGATATCCACGAAGCGGACATCCAGTTCCAGATGCGCGTCCGCGACCTGTACCGCGCCCAGTGCGACCGCGACGAGCGCTTCATCCGGATCGACTGCAGTGATGCAGACGGCCAGATGCTGCCCGCGGCCGACATCTTCCAAGCCATCCGCAGCCAAATCGACGCCCTGTTATGAGATTCCTGCGCGCGCTCTGCCGGGTGCTCTTCGCCCTGACCTTCCTCGTATCGGGAACGCTGAAGCTCATCGACCCGGTCGGAACCGGGCTGATCGTCAAGGAATACCTTGACTTCATGCACCTGGGATTCCTGGAGCCCGCGTCCGTAGCGCTGGGCATCGCCCTCTCCACGCTGGAATTCACCATCGGCATCTGCATCCTCAGCGGCCTGAGAATCCGTTTCATGGCTTGGGTCGCCCTCATCCTGACAGCGGTTTTCACCCTGCTGACGCTCTATCTGATGCTCTTCAATCCCATCAGCGACTGCGGCTGCTTCGGCGAAGCCATCCACCTGACCAACACTCAGACTTTCTTCAAGAACCTGGTGCTGCTGGTACTGGCTGTCCTGATCTTCCTGGGCAGGAAGCGGGCGACGATGGTCGCCACGCCCGGTCTCGAATGGGCACTGATCGGCGTGTCCGCGTTGCTGGCCCTGGCGGTCGCCGTCCGGGCCGCCGCCACGATTCCGCAGGTCGATTTCACGGCCTACAGCGTGGGAACCAGCTTCGACGACCTGGCACAGGAAAATCAGGCACGCTTCGAGACGACCTTCATTTACACGAAAGACGGGCATACGGAAGAATTCACGCTCGACAACCTGCCGGACGACAGCTGGACCTACCTCGACAGCCGGACCGTGCAGACGGGCGGCTCCACGAAAATGGCCCAGGTCGATTTCACACTGGAACAGATGCAGGGTCCCGTATTCGCCGTAACCGTATATAATCCCGCCGCACTCCGCCCGCAGCAGCAGGCGCGCATCGACCGTTTCTGCCAGGCCGTGCGGAAGCAGGGGCTGGAACCTGTCGTTTATGGCCCGACCGAGAACTATGAAACGGCCGACCGCAAATCCCTGATGACCCTCAACCGCAGCAACGGCGGCGCCGTCTATTTCAACGATGGCATGATCGTGGCCAAATGGGCCAACCTCGACCTGGACGAGGCGGACCCCGGCGCCGTGCTGGCGAAAGACCCGGACGTGCTGGTGCTCCGCAACCGGATCCGGGAACAAGTGTATTTCAGTGTCCTGATTGCCGGTGCGCTGGTCCTGCTGGTCCTGTTCCGCGTGCTCTGCAAACTGCTGGTCCGCAACAAAAGAAGATAAGGCCATGGATACCGCTGTCGTCATTCTCAACTGGAACGGGCTGCCAATGCTGCAGGCCTATCTGCCCACGCTTGTCGCCAGGACGCAGGATCCGGGTGCCTTTATCGTGGTCGCTGACAACGGCTCGACCGACGGCTCCGTGGACTGGCTGCAGGCCAACTGGCCGGACATCCGCACACTCCGCTTTGACAAGAACTACGGTTTTACCGGCGGCTACAACCGGGCCCTGCGCGAAATCGATGCGGACTACTACGTGCTGCTCAATTCCGATGTGGAAGTGAGCGAGGGCTGGCTTGCACCGCTGGTCGGGTTCCTGGAAGAACACCCCGAAGTGGGCATCTGCCAGCCGAAGATCCTTTCCATGGCCGATCGCGGTCGTTTCGAATACGCCGGAGCGGCCGGCGGCTTCATCGACCGGTACGGCTATCCCTTCTGCCGGGGACGCATTCTCTCGCATCTGGAATCCGATACGGGGCAATATGACGAAGCAGAGGAATGTTTCTGGGCGACCGGCGCCTGCATGGTGGTCCGCAGCGCCCTCTACCACCATCTCGGCGGCCTGGACGAACTTTTCTTCGCCCACATGGAAGAGATCGATTTCTGCTGGCGCGCCAAGCTCCTGGGCTATCAGGTATGGTGCGTGCCGGCCTCGACGGTCTGGCACGTAGGCGGCGGCACGCTGCCCAACAATTCCCCGAAGAAGCTCTATTTCAACTACCGGAACAACCTGCTGATGCTCTACAAGAACCTGCCGGAACGCGTCCGCTGGAGCCGGATTTTCATCCGGCTGTGCCTCGACGGCGCCTCGGCGGCCATCTATCTGCTCAGCGGCAAGTGGCCTTTCTTCAAAGCCGTATGGCGCGCACACCGCGACTATCGCCGGATGCGCCGTGACGAAGACCCCTCACCTTTCGAGGAAGAGCGCAACAACATCGGCCTGTACGACGGCAGCATCGTCCTGAAGTTTTTCCTCTCCGGCCGCAAGCTCCGCTGGAGCGATATCGAACGGCAGCTTTGACGCTGCTACAGCGTGCGGTATTTCTTGCCGTAGTAGAGCTGCTGGGCGAGGAAGTCGTCGCCATAGACGATCTTATAGTCTTCGATCTTGCCGTCCTTGACCACCGGGACGATCTCCGGATTGATGAAGCCGCGGTAGGGCTTCAGTTCCAGGCTGGCATAGCGGTCGAGCACTTCCTTGTGCAGTTGCGGGTCGATGTCCACGGCGTAGGTCTGGACCAGCGCCTTGCCGGCTTCGTAGTCGCCTTCAGACTTGATGCGCTGGATCTCGGCGAGCAGCTCGCCGAACAGGCCGCGGAGCTTTTCGAAATCATTGATCACGAAATAGGTCTTGCCGTCGCGCACCTTCTTCTCGATGACATTCTCGGCACGGCCTTTCTCATAGCACCAGTCGGCAATCAGCTTGCGGTTCTGCATGTGGGCCTCGGTGTTCTTCTTGCCGAGCTCGATGCGGCTGAACTGGGTCATGATGCCGTTGCGGATATAGCTCATGTACTGCGCCTTGTAGGCATCCGGGCTGTCGAGCAGGCCGAGCTCCACGAGCTTCGGGTCGGCGATATAATACAGGCCGAAGAGATCGGCGCGGGCTTCTTCCAGCGTGGAGGTGAATTCCTTCAGGGCATTGGCCGGCGTGGTGGGCAGCAGCTGTCCGCTGCCATGGCCGAGACATTCGTGGAGGTCGGTGTGGAGATTGTCGGTGATGCTGCCGTATTTCTTGCACAGGTCGATCTCGGCCTGGTCCCAGGCAAATTCGCTCAGGACGCTCTTGGGCCGCTGCTCGGAAGCCAGTTCGTAGGCATCGGTGATATTGGCGATGGTCACGGATTTGGAACCGTGCTCCTTGCGGATCCAGTCTGCGTTGGGCAGGTTGATGCCGATGGCCGTGGCCGGATAGTTGTCGCCGGCGATGACCGCCACGTTGATGACTTTGGCCGAAACGCCCTTGACTTCTTCTTTCTTGAAGCGGGGATCCACCGGCGAGTTGTCTTCGAACCACTGGGCATTGCGGCTGATGGTCTCGGTCCGCTTCGAGGCTTCGCGGTCGCGGTAGTTGACGATACCTTCCCAGGAAGCCTTGCGGCCGAGGGGATCGTCGTAGTCCTCGACGAAACCGTTCACGAAATCGACGTCACTTTCGGTGTCACCCACCCAGGTGATGTTGTATTTGTCCCACATCCGGAGGTCGCCGCTGCAGTAGTAGGCGATCAGTTCGTCGATGTACTGTTTCTGCGTATCATTCTCGGCCACGGCCCTGGCGGCTTCGAGGTGGCCGATGATCACTTCGAGGGCCGGTCCGTAGATACCTCCTACCTTCCAGGTCTTCTCGACGACCTTTCCGTTCTCCTTCACGACCTTGCTGTTGAGGCCGTAGCTGATGGGGTGCGGATCGGAAGGATCTTCCATCCGGGCGTAGAAATCATTGACTTCCCGGGCGGTCACACCTTCATAGAAATTGACGGCCGAGGCCTCGACGAGGTCTTTCTCCGTCCCCTGGTACTGCAGCGTGGGATAAAGTTCCGGATCGTAGATCACCTGCAGCAGGAACGCGGCGCGGCCCGGATCGATGCCGGCACCGTCCATCAGCGAGGCGAAATAATCGCGGGAGCAGGCCGGGAGGATCTTGTCGTTGGCATAGTGGTGATGGATGCCGTTGCTGAAGAACACCCGCTTGGCATAGACCAGGAAGGCCTCCCATTCGGTGCCGTGTTCCTTGGCGGCGCTGTGCTCGATGATGGCTTCCAGCGCGTGGCGGATCTCCAGATTGTATTTGAAATTCTGGTCCCAGGTGATGTCACGGCCCGACTTGGCGGCTTCGCTCAGATGATAGATGTATTCTTTCTGCTGCAGGGACAGGTCTTCCCAACCCGGCACCTGGTAGCGAAGCACCTCGATGTCAGCGAATTCGTCGATGGAATACTTGAAGTCCGGGTCACCGGTCTTCGAACCGCAGGAAGTCAGGGCCAGCCCCAGTCCCGTCGTGATAATCATAGCCTTAAAGAGTTTCATATCGTTTGTAAATACAGATTGGCACGGTTTTATACTGTCTATATGCTTGGCAAAGATACGGAATTTTTGTATTATTGTAGTTTGATTGGATGTGCCTATGAAACGTTTCCTCATCCTGCTTGCGGCCGCCCTGTGCCTGACCGCCTGCCACGATCCCGAAAAAGAAGCCCGGGAGCGGCAGGTCGTGCTGGTATATTTCGCAGCCAACAATTCCCTCTCCGCGGAAGGCATCAGCGACTATTCCTGGCTCAAGGAATCCTGGCAGCCCAAGGAGAAGGACCGGGAACGCATCCTGCTCGTCTATCGCCACTTCCGGGACCAGACCCCGACCCTGACAAGACTCTGCCGGGACCGCAGGGGGCAGCTCGTGGAAGAAGTCATCCGCGATTATCCCTACGAAACCAATTCCGCGGACCCGCAGACGCTGGCCACGGTCCTGGACGACGCCGCGCAAGCCTGGCCGGCCGGCCGCAACGGGCTGATCCTCTGGTCGCACGCCAGCGGCTTCCTGCCGCCCGGCTACTATTCGAATCCCAAGGAACAGGTGCCTGGCGCCTCCCCGCTGAGCTTTGCGGAGGACATGGGCCAGGAAATGGACCTGCTCGACCTGCGACGGGTCCTTTTGAAGCGTCACTACGAATTCATCCTCTTCGACTGCTGCCTGATGGCCAATGTGGAGGTCGCCTACGAACTGCGCAACTGCGCCGACTACCTGGTCTTCTCCCCGACCGAGATTCTTTCGGACGGTTTCCCTTATGAGTCGATCATCGAGCCCATTTTCAGCATGGGTGCCGAAGAAGCCATGCGTCTGGCCTGCCGCAACTACATGGACCTCTACTATGCCCAGTCGGGCGTCTACCAGTCAGCCACCATCTCGCTCGTGAAGACCGCGGCCCTCGAAGCCCTCGCTGCCGCATGCCGACCCATCTTCCAGAACCACCGCGACCGGATCCTGACGATCGACCGCAGCGACATCCAGCCCTATTTCCGCTTCGACAAACACTGGTTCTACGACATCGACGACTTCACGGGGCGCGTGGCTACCGACGCGGAATACCGGGCCTTCATCTCCGCGCTCGACCAGGCCGTCATCTACAAGGATGCCACCGAGGCCTTCCTGTCGATCACCATCAAGAACTATTCAGGACTGAGCATCTACATTCCGCGCCCCGGCTACACGGTCCTGAACAATTACTACAAGACGCTCGAGTGGAACCGGGCCACGGGACTCGTGCAATAAGTATTTGATTTAAAATATTTTTTCTTACCTTTGCAGCCTGCTTAAAAGGGAAACCTTTTGGTGCAATGGGGGCCGGGCCCGTTCCCGGCTTGAGTAACACATTTTAACACACAGAAAATGAAACATTTCGAACTGAAAGGCAAGAAGCGGATCACCGGCAAGAAAGCCGATGTCAAGAGCGTCCGCCGCGAAAACCTGGTGCCCTGCGTCATCTACGGCGCCGGCGTTGAAAACGTATCGTTCTCGGTTGACGAGAAAGAACTGAAGGGTCTGACCCACACCCCGTACTCCCACATCGTCGATCTCGACATCGAAGGTGCCCGCCACCAGGCCATCCTCAAGGCGATCCAGTATCACCCGGTCACCGACCGTGCCCTGCACGTGGACTTCCTCGCCCTCGACCCGGCCAAGCCCGTAACCATCGAGGTGCCCATCAAGATCACCGGCAACTCCATCGGTGTCCGCCAGGGCGGCAAGCTGAACGTTCCGACCCGCAAGCTCAAAGTCTGCGGCGCCATCGACAACCTTCCGGACGAACTTCCGGTTGACATCACCAACCTGGGCCTTGGCAAACAGATCAATGCCGGCGACCTCAAATTCGACGGTTTCCAGATCGTTTCGCCGAAGGGCACGCTGGTCTGCGCTGTCCGCGCTACCCGCAACTCCGCCGCCGCTGCTACCGAGACGGCTGAATAAGCTTTCGTATGAACTATCTTGTCGTCGGCCTGGGGAATATCGGTGAAGAATACGCCTCCACCCGACACAACATGGGATTTATGGTATTGGATGCCTGGGCTCAGGCATCCAATGCTGTTTTTACCGTCGGCCGCTACGGCGCTACGGCCGAGATTTCCTTCAAGGGGCGCAGGTTCACGCTCCTGAAGCCTTCCACCTACATGAACCTCAGCGGCAAGGCCGTCCACTACTGGCTCCAGAAGACGAAGATTCCGCAGGAAAACCTGCTGGTCGTGGTCGATGACTTTGCCATCCCTTTCGGCACGCTGCGCCTGCGCAAGCGCGGCTCCGACGGCGGGCACAACGGACTCAAGAGCATCGACTATTCGCTCGCCAGCGACGATTATGCGCGCTTGCGCATCGGCACGGGCAACGGCGGCTTCGCCGAAGGCCACCAGGTGGACTTCGTGCTGGGAGAGCTGCTGCTGGAAGAACGCCGCGCCCTGCCGGAACTGCTGGAGCGCGCCGTCGCCTGCATCAAGTGCTACGGCACGGAAGGCATCGACCGGGCCATGACGCAGTACAACCGCAGCAAGCCCGCCTCAGCTCCTGTCGCGGGCACTCAGTCCGCATCGTCATCCGACTCATCCACGAAAAAGGAGCCGTAAAGCGAATCCATGTCGCGCCGCTCCTTCTTGGTAGGGCGTCCCGTACCGCGGTCCCGGCGGATAAAGAAAGTCTCCACGGGAGCGTGCAGTTTGTCGAGCTCGCTCTGGGGCGTGAGATTCTCCGCATACGCGGCCACATCTTTGGCGCCCACGCGCTTTTCAAGCGGAGCCAACACTTTATAGGTATAGAGAACCGGTCCCTTGCGGACGCAGATCACATCGCCCGCCTTGACTTCGCGGGCCGGCTTGACATCCGTTCCGCCGACCGTGACTTTGTTGCCCTTGCAGGCATCCGTGGCGTCTGTCCGGGTCTTATAGACGCGGATCGCCCATAAAAATTTATCAATTCTGACTGAGTCCATGACCGGAAGTGCTGCAAAAAAAGGACCGCGCCAGGGGCCGGTCCTTCTTTTTCTTCAGAATAGCGGGAAACTTATTTGGCAGCTTCGACCGAGGCTTTTCTGAATTCCTTCATCAGCTTGCTGATTTCAAGAGCGTTCTTGCGGGCACGCGTACCAGCGGCTTTGTTGCCCTTAGTCACCTGCAGATTGGCGTTCGCTTGGAAAAGCGCAATCTCGGCATTGATTTTTTCGACGAGTTCTTTCATAAGGTTTTTGGGTTATTTGTTGTTACTATATGGTTTTCTTGGCTTAACTAATTGATTTCGAATATAGGTAGTTTCAAGCAATAATCCAAATTTTCAAGGGCAAAGTTATAAAAAAGTTGAAATTATTTCCAAAAAACATCATTTTTTACAACATATCGGCCATAGCCGCGGCTATCTTCTTCCGTATCAATCCGGTATCCGGACTTATACTCTGCTTTCGTCCCCGGAGCGTTCGCGGGCACGGCAGAAAGGGCCGGCCAGGAGCCTGTCGCCAGATGCGTCAGGCAGGCCTGGATGTTCCCTTCCTCGACACCGAAATCGTGATACAGGTCATCCGGCCGGTAAATGTCGGGGACGAAACCATCCCAGGGGATCGATTCTCCCCGTGAATTCTCGTTGAAGAAAGCGATGGGCAGGAACACCCACTGGAGTTTGGCAAAATTCCCCTTGTTGTAAGCCTCGTAATCCGAATCCTTGCCGGGATACATCAGGACATACATTCCGTTGGGCTTGCCATAGGTCGTATCGCCCACCATCTGCAACTTGTCGCCGAAATAGGGTCGCAGGCCGTTGATCACCATCTCGCTGGCCGAGGCGGTGCCGGCACCCGTGATGAAATAGATCCGGTCGAGGTCGAGCCGGTTCACATTGGGGCCGATCGCATAGGTGTTGTTTTCGTCCTTGAAACTGTCGTCAAGCGAGGCCAGGTAGCGGTTGTGCCTGCGGACGACATAAGGCTTCCCGACGGCCGAGCGCGGGGCCAGATAGGTCATCAGCGTGTCGCTGGCACGGGCATCGCCGCCGCCGTTGTAGCGCAGGTCCACGATCAGGTTGCGGACGCCCGCACCGCGGAAGCTGTCCATCGCCCGGGCGATGTCATCCAGGAAATTGTTCTTGAACGCCATGTAATGGAAATAGCCCACCGGCACGGTCAGCCCTTCGAATTCATCCGGCTGGAAGATACGGGTGACCAGGCTCGACCGGGTGGAGAGCGACTGGGCCATCGAAGCGGTGAAAGTCGTGTCGCGGCCATCCGTCAGGTGGAAGGTGAAGGTCTGGGGCGACTGGAAATACTGTTCCTGGTAGATTTTCAGTTTCTCGTTGGTGAAGCCGGTTTCATCGTCCTCTACATTCTGGCCGTTGATGCGGGTAAGTACGGCGCCGCGCGTGACGCCGAAACGTTCAAAGGGCGAACCGGGATAGACGAAGCGTACGCGCAGGTTGTAGTCGTTATAGTACTCTACGGCCTGGCCGATGCTGACGCCCCAGGTACCGCTCAGCACGCCGGTTTCATCGGATACATAGTATTCTTTGTCGCACATCCAGCTCCAGTGGTCCTGCTTATAAAGCAATGCGTCAAAGAATCCGTAGATATCATACTTGGAAGCGTCGAGTTTCGCATTGCGGTCCAGCACATCGTCCCGCCAATAATAATAGACATCCATACAGTTCTTCCGAAGATATTGCTTGGCGGCGGCATCCGGTTCCTCCGGAGTGTCCGGATCGACACGGGGGCAGCCCTGCAACACGGACAAGGCGAAGCAGACGGCAAGGGAAAACAGGATATGTGTGACTCTATTTGCTTTCATTTTTGCACCTATTTTATTATATTTGCAAAGATAAAGATTTTTCAATGAACTCGATTGCTACCCTGATTGAAAAGATATCCTCGGCCGTTTGGGGATGGCCGATGATCATTCTCCTGCTAGGTACCCACATCTTCATGACAATCAGGCTGCGCTTTCCGCAGCTGAAAGTAGGCAAGGCCATCCGGCTCTCCGTCACCAAAGACCACCATACGCACGGCGACGTGAGCCAGTTCGGCGCCCTGGCCACCGCCCTGGCGGCCACCATCGGCACCGGCAACATCGTGGGCGTGGCCACGGCCGTGTCCCTCGGCGGCCCGGGGGCCGTTTTCTGGTGCTGGCTGACCGGCGTCTTCGGCATGGCTACCAAGTATTCGGAAGGCCTGCTGGCGGTCAAATACCGCGTCAAGACGAAAAGCGGACGGATGCTCGGCGGACCGATGTTCGCCCTCGAACGCGGCCTGCACGCCAAATGGCTGGCCATCCTCTTTGCCCTGTTCACGGCCATCGCGGCCTTCGGCATCGGCAACACGGTGCAGGCCAATTCCATCTCGATGCTGCTCAACGAGACGTACGGTATCTCCCAGACGCTGATCGGCATCATCCTGGCCGCCCTGGTGCTGCTGGTCATCGTCTTCGGCGTGAAAGGCATCTCGAAGGTCTGTTCCGCGCTGGTCCCGTTCATGGCATTGTTCTATGTGCTGGGCTGCCTGGTCATCCTCGGCATGAACTGGCCTTATTTGGGCGAAAGCATCCGGCTCATCTGCCGCTCGGCCTTCACCGCCCGTGCGGCCGGCGGCGGCTTCGTCGGCACGACCGTGCTGATGGCCTGCCGCTTCGGTATCGCCCGCGGCCTGTTCTCCAACGAATCGGGTCTGGGTTCCGCCCCCATCGTGGCCGCCGCGGCGCAGACGCGCAATCCGGTCCGCCAGGCCCTGGTCTCTTCGACCGGCACGTTCTGGGACACCGTCGTGGTGTGCGCCATCACGGGTCTGGTGCTGGTGAGCAGCATCGTGGCCCATCCCGACATCGACCATACGCAGGGCGCCGCCCTGACCAAGGCCGCTTTCGAGAAACTCCCCTATGTGGGCTCGGTCATCCTTGCAGTCGGTATCGTCACCTTCGCCTTCTCCACCATCCTGGGCTGGTCCTACTACGGCGAGCGCGCCGTCGAATATCTGGCCGGCCGGCACGCGCGTGTCCGCAAATACCTGATTGCCGTCTATCGCGCGGTCTTCATCATCGCCGTCTTCCTCGGCTCGGTGATGAGCCTTTCCGTGGTTTGGAACCTGGCCGACATCGCCAACGCCCTGATGGCCATTCCGAACCTGGTGTCCATCCTGCTGCTGAGCGGCGTGATTGTCCGGGAAACGAAGAAATACCTGTGGGACGACAAACTGGACGAATCCTGCAACGAAGAGCCGCCAGTACTGGAATAGGGCGGCCTTATTTTTTCTCGATGACGTAAACGTCTTCGCCGTCCAGGTGGTAATAATACTCCTCGCGGGCGAACCTTTCCAGCGAATCGCGTTCAGAATTGAGCTGCTCGAGCTTGCGGTTCATCTTGGAGATTTCCTGCTCGTAGAACTCAATCTGCTGCCGCTGGCGGCGGAGCGTCACGCGCGAACGGATCATCTGCCCGACATTGTTGGTATCCAGGAAACAGATCCAGACCAGGAAGATAAAGCCCACGACGAAATACTTGTTGAGAAGCACTTTGCCGACAGGGTGCTGCTTCCATTCCCGGTATTTTTCCTTGACTTTCGTGAAGACGTTCATGCGTGGCAGATGTTTTCACAAAAATAATCATTATTTTTGAGCTATGATTCAAGATTTGAAATATTACAAGCCTTCGCTCGGCCAGTCGTGGTGGCTGGTCCTCCTGCTGCTGGTCGGCAGCATCGTCGGCGGAGGGATCAGTCTCTTCTGGCCTGCAGCGCCGCAAGCCCTGACCTACTTCGTGATGATGATGCTTCCGCTGCTCTGGTGCGTATGGCAAGGGCGCCTGGCCGCGGTTTCGGGTGTGCATCCGCTTGCGCTCAATGCCCCGCATTTCGGCAAACTGCCCGTCTGGGCGTTCTTCGTGCTGGCCGCCGTCGCGCTGATCGCCCTGTCGATCGTCATCGAACCCACGACGTCATTCATCCCGATGCCCGACAGCATCAAAGCCGTCTTCGAAAAGGCTTTCGTAGATTCCAAACTCTGGGACATGATCGCCTCGACCTGCATCCTGGCGCCGCTGCTGGAAGAACTGCTCTGCCGCGGCCTGATGATGCGCGGGATGCTGACGCGGATGAAGCCCGGCCGGGCCATCTTCTGGTCCGCCCTGATCTTCGCCGTGATGCACCTGAATCCCTGGCAGTCGATTCCCGCCTTCCTGATCGGCCTGTTCCTGGGCTGGGTGTACTGGCGTACGCACTGCCTGTGGGCCACGATCTTCCTGCACTGCCTGAACAATTCCCTCTCGACCCTGATCTCCCGCGTCTGGCCCGACCTGCCCATCGATGCAGGTCTCAAAGACATCCTGGCTCCGTCCACCTACTGGATCGTCTATGCCGCTGCGGTCGTCGTGCTGGTCCTCATCCTGTATCTCCTCCATGAAAAAACTGTATCCCCTCAAATTCAAAGCCGCGTGGAAGCCTAAGGCCTGGGGCGGCGAAGCCTGGGACCTGTGCGGCTTCGAAGACGAAGCGTCGGTGGTGTCCGAAGGCTTCCTGGCTGAAAACGACCTGGCCGATATCCTGGAAACCTACCTGGGCGACCTGACCGGCGACGAGATTTTCGACTGGTACAATCTCCATTTCCCGCTGCTGATCAAGCACCTGGACATCCAGGACCGCCTGTCGGTGCAGGTACATCCCGACGATATGGTTGCCGCCGAACGGTTCGACGCCTATGGCAAGACCGAGTTCTGGTATGTGCTCGAAGCCGCTCCGTCTGCCCGCGTGTACATGGGATTCCGGGAAGACACCGATGCCGGGGCGCTCTACAAAGCCTGCAAGGAAGGAACGGCGGACCGGCTGCTCAATGCCTATGTCCCCCGTCCGGGCGACTGCTTTTTCATCCCGGCCGGCACCGTCCATGCGGCCGGCGGCGGCTTGAAGATTGCCGAAATCCAGGAAGCGTCCGACATCACCTTCCGCCTCTATGACTGGGGCCGTGAACTGAATCCGGCCACCCGCCGCGAAATGCATCTCGACGAAGCCCTCGACTGCATCGACTACCGGAAATACGACGAGGCCGGATGCAGCTGCCATCTGGAAACGGACCCGGCGGAAGCCGTCCGGAAAGGCGACGGCGTCCGGGTGCTCGTCCAGGCACCGCAATTCATCATCACCAGCCTGTCGCTGACGGCACCTGCGCGCATCAAGATGGAAGAATTCCAGAGTTGTGTCGTCTTCATCTGCCTGTCGGGCGCGGCGACCGTCACAAGCGGCCCGGCCGCAGGGACGACGGCCGCGGCAGGGATGGCAGCAGACAGCGGCCCATGGTCGCTGAAAGCCGGCGAGACGATGCTGATCCCCGCCTCCCTCGACACACTGCAGCTGACCCCCGCCCCCGGCGGCGTCCATCTGCTGCAAGTCCATCTCCCCCAACCCCCGAAGGACGACATCTACGACGGCCCCGAGCCGGAGTAAGCCAGCCGATCACAGCACAGATCTCGGTGGCTATCAACCGATTATGTACAAACACCCGCTAAGCTAAATCAGTCCCCGTTCCTTCGCTTTGGCGACCATGTCGGCCGAATTGGACGCTTCGAATTTGACGAGCATCCGCTTGCGGTACCATTTGATGGTCGGAAGACTCAGATACAGTTTGTCGGCGATCTGCTGGCTGGTGTGACCGGAGGCGATCAGTCTCAGGATATCGGCCTCGCGTTCGGTCAGGAACGACGTTTCATCGGGCTCGCCGGCGACCGCATCCTCTGTCGCAGCATCCTCTTCCATGGGGGCGCTGAGCGTTTGAATCGCCTCGTCGATTACCGCATCCGCAGCCTCTTTTTCTTTCCGGATCCGCCGCATCCGCCGCAGGACCAGCTGCAGGATCACGAGCAGCGCCAGCAATGCCAGCGCCGTGACGGCCAGCAGCGTCCGGTTCCGGTTCTGTGCCGTGAGCACCCTTTCCATGAAACCGAGGTTTTCCAGACGCGTCATGAATTCCTGGTCCTCGTGCAGGGAATAATAACGGTCCGCTTCCCGCAGGTAGGGGAGCGCCCGCATCGGTTTGCCCAGGTCCATATACAAGCCGCCCAGCCCTTTGAGCGCATTGGCGGCCAAAAGCGAGTCGTTCGCCGTGCGGGCATAGGCCAGCGCCTTCTCGTAGGCGGGTTTGGCCTGCTTGAAATCCTGTTCATCCACCCAGGTCTCGCCGATGTTGTACCAGAGCACGGAACTGCTCTCGTTCCAGCCATACTTCTCGAATATCGCGCCGGCCTTCGCGTAGTATTCCAATGCGGTCGGGATGGAATCCATCATGTTGTAGAGGTTACCGATGGCGCCGTAAAGACCCGAGCGGGCATCGTCGATGGTCTCCGGATCGTATTCCTTGTCGGTCGGCAGGCTCTTCTCGCCGGCCGCCATCCGCTCCACATAGCCCAGGGCGCGCTTGAAGTAGAAGGCGGCGCTGTCGTACTGTTCTGCGGCCCAGAAGTGCTGTCCCACCATCTTGTCTGCGCTTACCATCGTACGCAGATAGTTCTTCGGCTCAGCCAGTTCGCGGAGCTTGCGGGCGTAATAGATGCTTTTCACGCGGTTGATCTGCTGGTAGCCCCGCATCAGGTCTTCGTAGGCGCCCACCAGCGATGCGTATTCCTCCTGGGTGGCGGCGGCGATGCGTTCGGCTGGCCAGGCGGCGACCACGGCTTCCAGCGAATCGACGTTGTGGCCGCGGTGGTCCGTATAGTCGGCGCGGGCCGGATTCTGGATGAGCAGCAAGCCGGCCAGCAGGCTTGTCAGGCAGAGAAATCGTTTCATGTCACAAAATTAGCAAACCTTGCCGGATAAAGCGCTAATTGCCTGAAAAACTATCCCTTGGTATAATAAAAACTATCCTTTGGGATGGTGTTTTTCGTTTTCTGATTTCCGAACTTTGTATCTGGATAATTCGTGCTGATATGACCACAACGGACAACGAAACGAAGATCACGCTCACGGCCACGGAACGCCGGGTCCTGCAACTGATTGCGGAAGGGAAGACCGGCCCGCAGATTGCCTCTGTGCTCTGCCTGTCGCTTCCCACCATCAAATGGTACCGCAAGAAACTCCGCGCCAAGTTCGGCGTGGCCACCACCATACAGATGGTCCGGCGCGCCATCGAGCTGAAGATGATTTGAATGGAATACAAAATACCGACGGATATGAAAAAGATTGTTTTACTCATGGCGGCCCTCCTGCTGGTCTGCGGCGGGGCCTCCGCCCAAAACAACGTGCTCAACCGCCTCAAGAACCGGGCGAAGAACGCCGCCGAAAGCAACATCGGCCGCAAAGTCGAGAAAGGCGTCAACGACATCCTCGACGGAAAACTTGGCAAGAATAAGGACAAAAAAGAACAGGACCTGCAACAGCAGAACCAGCAGCAGGAACGGGGAGTCGTGCAGGAGGGCTCCGTTGTTCCGGAAGAATCTGCCGCTTCGCAGAAAGAAGTGAAGAAAGGCGCTCAGATGAAGTGGAACAACTACGATTTCGTAGCCGGAGATGAAATCATCTTCGAAGACACCATGGGAGAGGAACAATTGGGGGAATTCCCATCGAAATGGGACATTTTCCATGGCAATGCTGAAATCGTGGAGATCAACGGTGAAAAGTGCATCAACTATCAGGATGCCCGGATTACTCCGCTTTTCAATGAGGGCAAGCCCTACCTGACCGAGCAGTTCACCATCGAGTTCGACGCCTACTTCTTCCACGAAAAAATCTGGGAAGAACAAAACGGCGGAGATCTCCACGGATGGGCGCAAATCAATTTCAGACTGTTCGACCAGCCCGAGATCAAGGACGTTTGGGATGATAATGTGTTTGAATTCAGGCTTGAATCACAGACGGACATCGACCGGGACAAGTTTGTTGAAGACAAGCACGTCAATTACTGGTGGAAGGTCGGCAGTGACTGGCGGACCGGTGAGTACGAACTGAAAAACATCGAATTCGAGAAATGGCATCACATAGCTCTTTCGTTCAACAAGCGGGCGTTGAAGGTCTATGTCGATGAGCAACGGGTTATCAATATCCCCAACATGATTGCCCCGAAGTGGGTCGTCTTTGCAACCAACAGTGATGCGCCCCGAACGCACTTCATCAAGAACGTCCGCATTGCCAAAGGAGCCGTGCCTTTGTATGACCGCCTGGCCTCCGACGGGAAGATTGTGACCTATGCCATCACCTTCGACACCGGCAAGGCCAGCATCAGGCCCGAGAGTACCGGCGAGATCAACCGCATCACCAAGATCATGACGGACGATCCTTCGATCAACTTCGAGATCCAGGGCCACTGCGACAACACCGGCTCCGATGCCGTCAACGATCCGCTCTCCCAGAAACGGGCTGAGGCCATCCTGGCCGCTCTCGTGGCGAACGGTATCGACGCCTCCCGCCTGACCGCCGTCGGCAAAGGCGCCCACGAACCCATCGCCGACAACGCCACCGACGAAGGCCGCGCCAAGAACCGCCGCGTCGAATTCGTAAAGAAATAAATGCAGAACCATGGGAATTCTTGGTAATCTACTTTCTGACGCCTTGAGTGGCGAAAAGAAAGAATTGACCCCCGAAGAGCAGGAACAGGCCACCAAGGCGGCCGAGGTGCTGAAGGGATTCGGTGCTATGTTCTCGGGGGCCGTCGAGATGGCCAAACGGGAGGCGGCCGCCGAGGCCGAGGCACGCAAAGCCGCTGAAGCGGCCATCTTCGACAACTGGGGCGAAAACCTGCCAGCCTATCCGATTTGGGACGTGGGCGGCAGCGCATTCGAACTGGAAGAACGCACGCCGATGAATGGTCACCCGGCCTACAGTTTCCGGCTAACCGGCCGACCGTTCCTGGTGGAGCAGTATGCCGCCAAACTGCGCGCCGACGGTTTCACCGCCATGCACTGCAGCAATCCGGCCGACCTGAACGCCGACACCTATTTTAAGATGATCGACGGCGTCTGCCACGCCTTCAACCGCACCGACGCCTGCATGGACGGCCAGATCAGTGTCTCGTTCTACGTAGACAACTATGTCCCCAAACCGAAGATGGAGCCACGCCAACCTGCCTCCGACCTGAAGGGCGTAGCCAAAGGCCTCTTCAAGAAATTGCTCGGATAGCTCCCCAGGGAAAACTATGCTCCCCGGGATATTCCGGACGAGGTTCCGTGCGGAAATCCCGGTCAGGATTCCGGGCTGAGGTCCCAGACGGGCCGTGCTGCTTCCATGGAACGCCCTCACGCTCCTCCTCCCGCCCCCTCTCCCGCTCACCCTGGCGCAGAAACCACTGGTTGTCAAGTGATTAAAGGGTTCCCCTATACGGTTTTCCGCATAGGGGAATTACATATTATGCTTACTAATAGACAATTAGCCGCCATAAGCCAAAGATATGTCGATCTTAGGCATTCCGCACAATTCCATCCACGCCTATCCCCGGGAATAGCATTTAATCTACTGATTATTAAAAACTTAACCAAAATGCCTATACGGTTACCCGTATAGGCATTTCCGATAAACAGTTTGTAATCTGATACTTATGTGCCAGCCATCAAAAAAGGCGGAGGTTAAGGCGGCGGCAGATGAAAAAACTTGGCTATTTGGAACCAGGGTGCCCTGGTATTACGCGCAACGGCAACAGCGATTCGCTTCCGTTCTCCTTCCTCCAGGAAGAAAATGTCTTTGATGTTCGAAATCGGATAATGTTCCAGCAGGTATTTTGTTATTGTCTGATAGATTGCGTCAGATTCTTTGTGATGAACTTCCCTTACGTCATATTCGCTGCCGGTCGTCGTATTGAATGCCGTAACCATTGCATTGTAACTCCCGAAGTATTTGATAACCTCGGGATAGTCGATACAATTGTATTGTTGGATGGTATAATCAGTCAACTGTCTTTTCTCCATTGCGGTCAGCGGTTTTGTCATCCGTTCAATAAGCGCGTAGTTCAGCGGAATATCCTGTTCCCGGTTGATTCGGATCAATTGCATCGCTTTCCGCATAGGCCGCCTTGCCTTTGCGGAATCAATCGGTGCTGAGAAAGGAGCATTCCGGATGGCATATTGAAGGAAATTCCATTGCCCACTTTCCACATCATCCGCCAACTGTTTTTCTACCAAATTGTTATAGAGATAGGCAATGGCAAAACGGCTCTTTTTGTCTGTCGTTTTGACAGCACTTCCGAAAGAATGGCGAAAAAACTGGCCTTTGCGGTTTACCGTTGGATTGTAAAGCAGGACAAAGCGGGAAGTATAGTGACACACAAACTGGCTGAGATCCTGCTTTCGTTCTGCGATTGCCAGAATATGAACATGATCTGGCATCAGGCATACGCCCAGTATCTTGACATTGTATTTTCGGGCAGCTATGGATAGTAAAGAAAAGAATACCAGATAGTCTCTGACCGAATAAAAGATAAGACAACCATCTACCGTATTTTGATAGATATGTTGGATGGTACCAACCTTGAAGATCCGTTCGCTCCCTCTCATAATCTGTCATCACAATAAAGATGTTCAGGCGGCACTATTGCCTAAAGTGCAAAGATAATATGCGGAACTGCCGTTTTGCAAATTTATTTACTATTTTTTTTGCCTTGGCAGGTATTGCTCTGATATATAACCTATTGCTCGCTTTCCCTATACGGTTCCTCGCATAGGGATTCAAGTTAGTAAACTGATGCTGGGAAAGTTATGCGCCAAAGGCTGCTTTGACCGGCTGATCAGTCGTATTATCGTGATTATGGAGATCACGAAGCGTCTAGCAGCCAGACGGCTGATAATCAACGGATCACAAGAAACGCCTATACGATCCATCGCATAGGCAGTTCCGAAAAGTGACTAATAGCGAGTAACTTGATTGTCAAGCGGCCATGCAAACATTACGGAGCATCTGGCGAGTTAAAGGGCTTCGGTACGAAGAAGCGAGGTATGCACCGTGGAGATGCCCGGTCAAGCCGGGCATGACGATTGGCAGGCCGTGCATGACGGCATGAGCATGAGGGAGTCAGGCGAGGCCGAGTTCGGCGGCCTTCTGCTCCATGAGGGCGTAGGCGGCGGAGAATTCGTTGGGGATGACGCCGTCGAGGATGGCTTCCTTGACCGCTTCCTTGATCAGGCCGATCTCCTTGCAGGGCGGAATATGATACTTCTCCATGACGAGTTCGCCCGTGATCGGATTCTTGAAATTGCGGACGGCGTCTTTCGCCTCGACTTCGACCAGTTTTTCCTTGACGTGGTCGTACTGCTTCTTGTAGCGCTCGACTTTCTGCTCGTTGGCCGAGGTGATGTCGGCCTTGCACAGGAGCATCAGGTCGTCGATATCGTCGCCGGCGTCGAAAAGCAGGCGGCGCACCGCCGAATCGGTAACCTCGTCGGTCACCAGGGCAATGGGACGCATGTGGAGTGCCACCAGTTTCTGGACATAGCGCATATCGTCGGTCTGCGACATCTTCAGGCGGCTGAAGACAGCCTTGACCATCTTCGAACCCACGTATTCGTGTCCGCGGAATGTCCAGCCCGTATCGGGTTCCCAATGTTTGGTCGCGGCCTTGCCGATGTCGTGAAGCAGGGCGGCCCAGCGGAGCCAGAGCTTGTCGCTGGCGGCAGCCACATTGTCGAGCACCTGGAGCGAATGGCGGAAATTGTCCTTGTGGCCGCGGCCGTCCACCGTCTCGACACCCTTGAGGTTGGCCAGCGCCGGCAAGACATAGGGCAGCAATTCGCACCGGTCGAGCAGATAGAAGCCCACCGAGGGCTTGGGCGCCTTCATGATCTTGTTCAGCTCGTCGGCGATACGCTCGGCGGAGAGGATCGACAGTCGCTCCTTGTTGCGGCGCATCGATTCGATCGATTCGGGAACGATGGAGAAACCCAGCTGCGTGGCAAAACGGATGGCCCGCAGCATCCGGAGGGGATCGTCGCTGTAGGTCGTGTCGGGATCGAGCGGCGTACGGATGATCCCGTCGTTGAGATCGCGGATGCCGCCGAAAGGATCGACCAGGCTGCCATAGTCTTCCTGCTGGAGACTGAAGGCCATCGCATTGATGGTAAAATCGCGGCGGCGCTGGTCTTCTTCCAGCGTACCGTCTTCGACGATGGGTTTGCGGGAATCGGCCCGGTAAGATTCGCGGCGCGCGCCCACAAATTCCAGTTCGCAGTCTTTCCAGCGCAGCATAGCCGTTCCGAAACGTTTAAAAACGTTTACCCGGGTGTGCAGTTTCGCCGCAACGGCCTGGGCCAGGTCGATGCCGCTTCCCTCAACCACGATGTCGATGTCGTTGTTGGGACGCTGCAGGAAGAAATCGCGGACATAACCGCCGATGACGAAGGCGCGCACGCCCTGGGCGCGCGCCGCCTCGGCGACGACGCTGAAGATTTTGCTGTTGAGCGCCTGATCGATCATACGGCAAAGATACAAAAAATGAGCGAAGCGGATGGTATTTCGTGCTCCTCGCAAAAAAGCTGCGTCGCACGAAATACCCGAGCGGAGCGGATTTTTTATTATCTTTGTGAGGTTATGGCAAAGGCAACGAGCGATACGGTTCAGGAATACAAGGCGCTACGGCAGGAGATCCTCGACGGCGACATCAAGCCGTTCTATCTCCTCTTCGGCAAGGAACACTATTATATCGACGAGTTGTGCCGTCTGCTGATGGACAAGGTCGTTCCGCCCGAAGAACGGGATTTCGGCCAGATCGTCTATTTCGGTGCGGACGTGACCGCCAACCAGGTGGTCAGTACCGCCCGCCAGTTCCCGATGATGGTCTCGCGGCAGCTGGTCGTGGTCAAAGAGGCGCAGATGATGAAGAAAGTGGAAGACATCGCCGTCTATTTCGAAGGCATCATGCCCACCACGGTCCTGGTCGTCTGCTACAAGACCAACAACGACCCGACCAAGAGCGGCAAGAACATCGACAAGCGCTCCGTGTTCTACAAGCAGGCCAAGAAACTCGGCGTCGCCTTCGAATCGAATCCCATTCCCGACTACAAGGTCGCCCGCTGGATCGACAGCTACCTGGGCGAGATGGGCAAACGCATCGCGCCCGACGCCTCGGCGCTGCTGGCCGAATCCACCGGCACGGACCTGCAGAAACTCTCGCTGACCATCGACAAGCTCTGCAAGCTGCTCCCCGAAGACCGGACCAGCATCAGCGTCCAGGATGTCGAAGAGAATGTGGGCATGAGCCGCGACTATTCGGTCTTCGAACTGACCAAGGCCCTTTCGCTGAAAGACAGTGCGAAAGCCTTCCGGATCGTGCACTTTTTCGGAGAGGCGCCCAAGCGCTTCCCGATCCAGCTCACGCTGGCCGCCCTGACCAGCCACTTCATCCGCCTGCTGCGCTACCACGCCCTGCTGCAGGCCGGGCAGAAGGTCAATGAAATCCTCGCGCAGCTGGGCATCAATCCCTATTTCGGCAAGGAATACGAAACGGCCGTCCGGAACTACCCGGCCCGCAAGACCATGCGGATCATCAGCCTGCTCCGGGATTACGACCAGCGCTCCAAATCGAACCAGCGCGGCGAGGCCTCCGACGGAGACCTCCTGACAGAACTCACGGCCAAGATCCTGGCCTAGGAAACAGCTTGCAAGTCTTCCGGAATCTGCTCAAGATAGTCGTAGCCGCGACCGTCCGGACGGCGTGCGAGGAAATGCGTCATCGTCCCGTTGGTAACCAGGATGTAGCGCACATCCAGCACGCGGGTATAACGTACCACCTGCTCCACGACCGCCGCATCCAGTTTCACGCCGGGCGCCTTGCACTCCACCAGCAGCTGCGGCTGCAGCTGCCGGTTGAAGACCAGGATGTCAGCCCGGTAATGCCGGCGGTTGTAGATAAAATCGTATTCGCTCTCCATCAGCCCTTCCGGAATATGCCGGGAATCGCGCAGCCAGGCGATGACGCCCTGGCGGACTTCCTCCTCGGGCGTTCGCGCCACCTGTTTGCGGCGCAGCGGATCATAGATTGTGGCGGAAGCCGTCATATCCGCTGCACAATCATGCCGACCTTCTGGAATTCATTCCAGAGCCAAAGGTACTCATCGGTCGTTTTGAGGACGACCAGCTTGACGATCAGCGTCGTGGATTCCCCGTCCGCCAGCTTGTAGTGGATCTCGCACTCGACTTCGTCACCGACTTGCTGTGGAACATTGTCGTTGTAGCGGATGTTCAGGTAGTGGGACTGGTCGTCGCGCTGGATGCGGTAGTTGCGCCGCTGGGGATTGACCGCCCGCTGGTAGGTGGCACCGTCATAGGCCAGGACACAGTTGCCTTTCAGGTAGAAACCTTCGACGTAAGCGGCTTCCAGCTGCCTGCGTTCCGGCGATTTGGTGTCGGGCACCGGCTCGGGCTCGGGGGTCGGATCAGGCTGCGGGCAGGAAACGGCCATCGTCGTGGCCACGATGAACAGCGCCAGCACAAAACGCAGGATAAAACCGGGACGGATCTTAGTTGCCATCTTGCACCTCCACGATTTTGGTCAGGGTCTCCTTCGAACCGTCGGCATAGTCCAGCACGGCGACGATCTTGTAGGAGCCGGCCTTTTCAAAGACATATTGTTCACCCGTACAGGAATCGCCGTTGATCTGCCAGCTTACGCTGACCAGGTCGTCTTCCTGGTTGAGCAGGAAAAGACGAAGCCGGTCGCCGGCCCGGAAACTCCGGTCGAGCCCGCCGATGAGCGGATAGTCGCTCAGGCGGTTGAGGGCCCGGAATTCCATGCGGTACACCTTGCCCGTTATATTCCAGCGGGTATAGAAAATTTCACAGAAATACGACTCGCCCGGCGTGAGGCCTTCCAGCAGCCAGCGGTTCTTGTTGCCGACCACGACGGACGTCTCGTCGAGGCCGTTGACGGCGCCCCAGCGGAGATTCCACTGGCCGTTGCCGCTCTTGTCGCTCTCCCACTCAAGCAGGGCGCTGGTCTGGGCCGGTTCGATTGACCAGGCGGTCACCACCGGCAGGTCCCAGCTCTGGTCGAGGACCACGCGGCAGCGGATGCCGTCGGCTTCCCGGGCGATGCCGGAAAGGCCCAGTCCGACACCCCGGCCGTTCCAGCCCATCAGCGGGAAATTGTACGCGGAATGGATGTTGCGCACATTCTGGGGACCGGGATAGAAGGCCGTGGCGGGCCCGTCGGGGGCGCTGCTGCCGTCGGAAGCGACGAACAGGGCACAGGGATGCGACGCACAGGCATTGACGGCATTGGCGCTCCAGCGCTGTTCGGCCGTCATCGAGCCAGCCTGCGAGGCACTTTTGTCGATATGGTAAACCACCAGGCCGGTACCGCCGATATAGGCGTCCCACTTGGAGCCGTCCCGGAATTCAAGACAGTAGTCTTCCCCCGCCGTTCCCGTAGGCAGCAGGACGGCCGTCGAGGCCTCCTGTACCGGCGGAATGGCCAGGGCCTGTTCCTGGCGGACAGGCTGCGTGGTGACCAGCGAGAGCATCTTCCGCTCGAAAATGGTCAGATAGGGCGGCGTCCGGCCCTCGTTGTTGTAATTGCCGCGGTCCATGATCGAGAGCGTCCCGCCAATCCCGCTGCTCTCTCCTTCTTTGTCGCCATTGACGTCGTAGAGGTCGGGCAGGCCGAGGAAATGACAGTATTCGTGGCAGATCGTGCCGATGCCGGCGAAACGGTAGCCGCTGGCACCCGTATATTCCGAATAGAGCGAGAAATTGGAAATGCGCATCCCGTCGAGGGAAAGGTTCTGGTCGGCAATGTTCCAGGACTGCGGCCAGAGGGTATTGTCTCCGCCGCCCTCGGCCTCGTTGTGGCCGGCAAACAGCAGGAACACATTGTCCACGAAACCGTCGCGGTCGAAATCGTAGCGGGAGAAGTCCACGCCGGCGGCATCCGCCGCCTGGCAGGCCTGGACAACCAGCTGCTTGAGATTGCGGTCCGTCACACCACCGTCATTGGCACCATACCAGGCCAGGTCGTTGGGCAGCGTGACGACGTCGCAGACATCGAAGGAGAAGCCGGCATTGGCGCCCAGGTTGTCACGGAACCAGTCGAGCACACTGCCCGTGGCACCGTTCTCGGAATAATACTGCTGGTTGAACAGGTTGTAAATGGAAGCACGCGGCATCGGAACGGTGAATTTCCGGTCGCGGAACTGGACGGGGATGACAATGGTCCGGATATTGACGGGCGCCTTGGTCGCCAGGAACATCGAGATGGCTCCCCCCTCGGGCTCGAGGGCCTTCAGGCGGGCGGATCCCCGCGGCGGCAGGGAGTCCGTCAGGCGCCAGTAACCCTGCGCGTCCTGGAAAACCGGACGGCCGTCGAGGGTGGTCTTCCACGAGCGGTTTTCATCGCCATGGATGCGGATGACCAGCGTCGTGCCGTCGGGCTGTGTGACGGTGACCGGATACGGCCAGGCCTTCACGGCAAAAAGTTGCAGTGAGAAAGCCAACAGGGCCAGCAGGACGGTAAAAAGCCGTTTCATCGTATCCGTTTTATCCGTTTACAAACGTTTATACACGTTTCAAACTACATAATTACGAATTTTTATTGAAATCACCAAAAACTGTTTCGTATCTTTGCACTCCCATGAACCCGACCGCATCCTATCAGCTCACCCTCATTGTCCCCGTTTACAACGAACGGGAGAACCTGCAGCGGCTTGAAGAACGGCTTTCCGCCTACCTGGCGAAAAGCGCCGCCGCCCCCGCCTGCGTCCTCTTCGTGGACGACGGATCGACCGACGGCGGAAGTCCCCTGCTGGCGGAACTCTGCCGGCGGCATGCGGATTTCTTCTACCTGCGTTTTGCGCACAACTGCGGACTGAGCGCAGCCCTGAAGGCCGGCATCGACGCCTGCCAGTCGCCGCTGCTGGGCTACATCGACGCCGACTTGCAGACAGACCCTGACGATTTCGACCTGCTGATCCCCCATGCGGGTGAATACGAATTGGTGACGGGCATCCGCGTCAACCGGCGGGACGGCTTCGTCAAGCGGATCTCCTCGAAGATCGCCAACGGCTGGCGCCGGATGATGACCCACGACGGCGTGGCCGACACCGGCTGTCCCCTCAAGATCCTCCAGACCGCCACGGCCCGGAAACTCCCGCTTTTCACCGGCATGCACCGATTCCTTCCCGCGCTGGTGCAGATGACCGGCGGCCGGGTGAAACAAGTGCCCGTCCGGCACTATCCCCGCGTGGCCGGGAAAGCCAAATACCATCTGCTCAACCGGCTCTGGGGCCCGTTCAACGACTGCTTCGCCTTCCGTTGGATGAAGAAGCGTTACATCGACTATCGCGTCGAAGACGACAATCTCCGGTGATGGACAGCCTTTGGATCGTGGCACTGGGCCTGCTGGCACAGGCATTGTTCTCAGCCCGGACGCTGGTCCAGTGGATCCGGTCCGAAAAGGAGCGGAAAGTGGTCAATCCCACCATCTTCTGGGTACTCAGCCTGCTGGCGTCCCTGCTGTTTTTCCTCTACGGCTGGCTGCGGAAGGATTTCGCGCTGATGCTGGGACAGGTCATCGGATACTACGTCTATATCTGGAACCTGGGGGCGAAAGGCGCCTGGGGAAAGTTGGGCCGGTGGCGGATCCCCGCCATCGCGCTGCTCGGCGCCGTCCCGGTGGCGGCCCTCGTCGGGATGGCCTTCCACTGGCCGGCCGTCGCTGAAAGCCTGTTCCACAACGACGCCATCCCCCGCTGGCTGCTGATTTTCGGTTCCGCCGGGCAGATTCTTTTCTCGCTGCGCTTTCTCTATCAGGCCATCTATTCTGCCCGGCGCGGGGCATCGCTCCTGCCCGCCGGATTCTGGCTCCTGAGCATCGCGGGCGCCTGCATCATCCTCGTTTACGGAATCCTCCGGCGCGACCCGGTCGTCATCCTGGCCCAGTCGTTCGGACTGGTCACGTATGTCCGCAACCTGATTCTCTGGAATCGGAGCCGCAGGTCACTCTAGCGCACATTTTTTTCAAAAAAGCGATATAACATTATCGCCCTTTCCTTATTTTTGTGTTCAAATTCTCAAGAAGATGACACAGAACCCACCTCTTGCGCGGCTCGAACTGAGCCGAAGCGGGATTCAAAGCAATTTCCGCCATTTCCGTTCACTTCTTAAACCCGAAACCAAAATGCTGATCCTGGTCAAAGCCAACGGCTACGGTCACGGCGCCGTCCCGTTCGCCCAGGAAATGGAACGTTTTGGGGCTGATTATCTGGGTGTCGCGCTTCCCAGCGAGGGCGTAGAACTTCGAAAAGCAGGCATCGACCTGCCGATCCTGGTCCTGACGACCGGAACCGAAGACTATCCCGAAATCATCCGTTACGGACTGGAGCCGGGCATCCCGGACCTCTATGCGCTGACCCGCCTGCGCGAAGAACTCCGCAAAATCAGGCGGCGGGACTATCCGGTCCACATCAATATCGACACCGGCATGCACCGCCTCGGATTCATGGAGCGCGAGATTCCCGACCTGATCAATTTCGTCCGCGAAAGTCCCGAAATCCATCTGGAGGGCCTCTATACGCATCTGGCCGCCTCGGATGAGGCGCAGCACGACGAGTTCACCCTCGGCCAGATCCAGCTTTATGAGAAATTGAGTTCGCAGATCATGGACGCCCTGCCTTACAAGCCGCTGCGGCACGTGCTCAATTCGGCCGGCATCGAGCGTTTCACCCAGTACCAGTACGATATGGTCCGCCTGGGCATCGGCATCTACGGCATCAGCGCCATCGGCTCGAAAGACCTCAAACCGGCTGCTTTCTACCGCTGCCCGATCCTGCAGATCAAGGAACTGCTTCCGGAAGACGGAACGGTCGGCTACGGCCGGCACGGCAAACTCCGCCCGGAAGGGACCCGGTCGGCCACGCTCTGCGTGGGTTACGCCGACGGCATCAACCGGCATCTGGGCTGCGGCAACGCCGCCTTTGAGGTAAACGGCTCCCTGGCCCCCACCATCGGCAACATCTGCATGGACATGTGCATGATCGACGTGACGGGCATCGACTGCAAGGAAGGCGATACGGTGACGATCTTCGGCGAAAAACCTACGGCGGGGGACCTGGCGCGCATCCTCGACACGATCCCCTACGAGATCTTCACCTCAGTACCCCGGCGCGTCAAGCGGGTGATTGTCGATTAAATTTAAAATATTTATTGTTTTTCAATAATTATTTTCTATATTTGCAGCAGAATCATTCATCAAACCTATCTTCCCATGGCAACTGAAAAACTTGACATCATGCAGACCATCAAGGACGGCGTCCAGTATGGCCTGAAAAACTTCTTTCCCCTGCTGCTGATGGTCCTGCTCTACGTGGTGACCGTCTGGATCCCTTACCTCAACGTCGGAACGACCATCGGCCTCTACAAAGCCATCATCGGCATCGGCCGCGGGGAGACCATCGACCCCACCTCGATCTTTGCCAAGGAGAATTTTGCGAATATCGGCGGATTCTTCCTGCTTACGGGCTTTATCTTCATCGGCACCATCGCTGCAGCCTGTTTCATGCTGCTTCCCGCCTATGTGATCGGCATCGCCTGGAGCTTCGCCATCTATTTCTACCTCGACAAGAAAGTCTCGCCGCTCAAGTCGCTTCAGTTGAGCTATGATACGACCTTCGGAAACAAGTGGCGGATCTTTTTCACCGAACTGGTCTGCGTTCTTTTGATTTGCGTTGTATGCGGAATCCTCGGCGCCATCCCGAAAGTCGGCGGTGTCCTGGCCGTCATCGCGAGCATTGTCTGCAGCGCGATTGTCGTAGCCATCGAGGGCGTGATGTACGACTTCTTCTCAAAGAAGGCCGACGCCATCCTGGCCGGGAAACGTGAACGCGGCCACCGTGGCCCCTGCGGCCCGGATGCCGGCAGCTCCGACGCAGACGAACCCGTCATCGAAGCCGAAGTTGACGAAGTCATCGACTTCGTCAGGACCGAGGCCTGAGGAACCTGACAGGCTCCGGCTTCGGACGCTCAGTTTGACGGACAGCGAAGATCTCAGCCGCGGTCGAGGTCGCGGCGGAGGTCTTTTTCCTTGATGGATTCGCGCTTGTCGAATTCGCGTTTGCCGCGGGCCAGGGCGATGTTGAGTTTGGCGTAGCCGTTTTCGGCGATGAAAAGGCGGGTGGCGACGATCGTCAGGCCTTTTTCCTTGACAGCGCGGGCCAGCTTGCGGAGTTCCTTCCGGGTGAGCAACAGTTTGCGGTCGCGCTTGGGATTCTGTCGGCTGAAAGCGGAGCCCCACCAGTATTCGGCCACGTTCATGTTCTTGACATAGAGTTCCCCGTTCACGAAATAGCACCAGCTGTCCACCAGCGAAGCCTTGCCTTCGCGGATCGACTTGATCTCCGTCCCCCACAAGACAATGCCGGCCGTGAAGGTCTCGATAAACTCGTATTCGAAACCGGCTTTCTTGTTGCGGATCTCCACCCTGGGCTTTTTCTTTTCTTTTGCCATACGCCTTGTCAGATGCAATTGCACGCTAAAACGTTGCAAAGGTAATGAAAAAATTTGGTGGGATACGATTTTTGACCTATATTTGTGATATCATTTTGATATTATTCTAATATGGAAACGAAAGAATTTGAATTCAAAGGCTTCAAAATCAGCGGCTTCATCGCCCTGTTCCTGATCCTGGCCATCATCGTGGCCGACATCTTCATCTTCCGGGCTGCCGCCACGTCGGCCGCCAAGCCTGAACTGCTGATCGGCATCACCATCCCCGTGTCGTTCCTGCTCATCATTTTCCTGGCCATCGGCATGGTGAAGCTCGAGCCCAACGAGGCCCGCGCCCTGGTTTTCTTCGGCAAATACTGCGGCACCTTCCGCGAGAACGGATTCTGGTATCTCAATCCCCTTCTCTCCAAGAAGAAAGTTTCGCTGAGAGCCCGCAACTTCGACGCCGAAGCCATCAAAGTCAACGACAAGAGCGGCAACCCGATCCTCATCGGCCTGGTGCTGGTCTGGCGCGTGAAAGACGTCTATAAGAGCCTCTTCGAGATTGACTCCCAGACGATGAGCACCCAGGGCAGCCTGAGTTCCACGATGAAGGCCTTCGAGAGCTTCGTCAAGGTGCAGGCCGACGCGGCGCTCCGCCAGGTGGCCGGCAACTATAATTACGACGAAAACAGCAATCCGGGCGAAGACGACATCACCCTGCGCTCCGGCGCAGATGAAATCAACGAGGAACTGACCGCTACCCTGAACGAGCGGCTGTCCATCGCCGGCATTGAGGCCGTCGAGGCCCGCATCAACTACCTGGCCTACGCCCCGGAGATTGCCGCCGTGATGCTTCGCCGCCAGCAGGCCGACGCCATCATCGCCGCCCGCGAGAAGATTGTGGAAGGTGCCGTCTCGATGGTGAAACTCGCCCTCGACAACCTGAAGGCCGAAGGCGTGGTGGAACTGGACGAAGAGCGCAAGGCCGCGATGGTGAGCAACCTGCTCGTGGTGCTCTGCGCCGAGGACAACGCCCAGCCTGTGGTCAATACCGGGACCCTGTACAAGTAAGGAATGGCCAAGGAAGGAACCAAGAGTTTCGTCTTGCGCATCGACGCAGCGACTTTCGAGGCGCTCGAGCGATGGGCAGCCGATGAGTTCCGCAGCACCAACGGTCAGCTGCAGTGGATCATCGACGATGCCCTCGTGCGGGCGGGACGCAAGCCCAAGAAGTCGTGAAAGCCACTTCGCTCCGCTCAGAATGACAGGTTTTTTTTATATTTGCGCCCGAAAGCCGTTTTGAAACGGATATAAACGGATACAAACGTTTAAACACGATATGAAACAGTTAGATTCCTATGATTTCCGCGGCAAGAAAGCCATCGTCCGCGTCGATTTCAACGTTCCTTTGAACGATCAGTTCGAGATTACCGACGACACCCGCATCCGGGCTGCCATCCCCACCCTGAAAAAAGTGCTCGCAGGCGGCGGCGCCCTGATCATCATGTCGCACCTCGGCCGGCCGAAGGGTCCCGCCGAAAAATTCTCGCTCAAACATATTATCGCCCGCGTCGAGCAGTATCTCGGCGTGCCGGTGCAGTTCGCTCCGGACTGCCAGCAGGCTGATGCCCAGGCGGCAGCCCTCAAGCCGGGCGAAGTGCTGGTGCTCGAAAACCTGCGCTTCTATGCGGAAGAAGAAGGCAAACCCCGTGGACTGGCCGAAGACGCCACCGACGAGGAAAAGAAAGCCGCCAAGGCCGCTGTCAAGGAGAGCCAGAAAGCCTTCACCAAGAAGCTGGCTTCCTATGCCGACTGCTACATCAACGACGCTTTCGGCACGGCGCACCGCGCCCACGCTTCCACGGCCCTGATCGCCAAGTATTTCCCCAATGACAAGATGTTCGGCTACCTGATGGAAGGCGAGATCCGCGCCATCGACAGCGTGCTGAAGAACGCCCAGCACCCGTTCACGGCCATCATCGGCGGTTCGAAAGTCTCCTCGAAACTCGAAGTGCTCAAGAACCTGGTCACCAAGGTCGACAACCTGATCATCGGCGGCGGCATGGGCTATACCTTCATCAAGGCTGAAGGCGGCAAGATCGGCAATTCCCTGCACGAAGACGAACTGATTCCCGATGCACAGGAGATCATGGCCAAGGCCAAAGAGCTGGGTGTGAATCTCTCCCTCTCGGTCCAGACCCGCGTGGCCGATGACTTCAGCAACGAGGCCAACGTCCAGACCGTGCCTTCGCACGAGATTCCGGACGGCTGGCAGGGCATGGACGCCGGTCCGAAATCCATCGAGAACTGGAAGAACATCATCCTGGGCTCCAAGACCATCCTCTGGAACGGTCCGGTGGGCGTGTTCGAGATGCCGACCTTCGCGACGGGTACGCTGCAGATTGCCGAGGCGCTGGCCGAGGCGACGGCAAAGGGTGCCTACACACTTGTCGGCGGCGGCGATTCTGTCGCAGCGGTCAACCAGATGGGCTTTGCCGACAAGGTGAGCTACGTGTCCACCGGCGGCGGCGCCATGCTGGAAGCCATCGAAGGCAAAGACCTGCCGGGCATCGCAGCCATCCGCGAAGACTGACGCTGCCGCATGGAACTGATCGTCGGTACGTACGGGCAGCGGATGCGTCTGCTCGAACTGACGCAAGCCTCCTTCGAGGTCTTGTCTTCCACCGACTTCGAAGCAGAAAATACGTCCGCTCTGGCCCTTTCGCCAGACGGTCGTTTTCTCTTCGCCGTGTCGGAGAGCGGTGAGCGGTCGGGAGTCTATTCTTTCGAGATCGTCCCATCCCGCAATCCAGCCACCCCGTCGGCCGGACGGATTGTCAAGCGATCGGAGATCCGGGACGTCTCACCCGATCCCTGCCACCTGCTCTACCTACCCGGTTATTTCAACCAGTGCGGAGATCCCGACAACGGTGCACTGCTGACGGCCGACTATTCAGGGGGCAGCGTCAGTGTCTATCCCGTGCTGCGCGGCCGCATCCAACCCCCTGTGCAAGTGGTTCATTTTGAAGGACACGGGACTGTACCGCTCCGGCAGGAAGCACCCCATATCCATCATCTGGCCCAGCACGGAAACCTGCTGCTGGCGGTGGACCTGGGCGCCGATTGCATCCATGTACTGCGCCTGTTCGACAGCGTTGTCCGGCCGCTCTGCGACAACCGCCTCAGCCGGGAAGTCCGGCTGGAGCCGCTATTCGAAATACCGGCCCCGGGCGGAAGCGGGCCGCGCCACCTGATTTTCGATCCCAGCGGAACGCACTTCTATGTCCTCACGGAGCTCAGCAACGAGCTGCTCGTCTATTCCTGCCCGGTTTTCGCGACGGCAGACGACCGGCCGGTCCTGCTGCAGCGGCTTCCGGTCGGAGACCGCAGCTATCCCACACAGGCCGGCGGCGACCTCCAGCTGAGCCCGGACGGCCGGCATCTCTATGCTTCGATGCGCAACGGCGGCGACGGACTGGTTATCTGCGATATCCTGCCCGACGGCTCGCTGCGGCGTTGCGGCTTCCAGCCCACCGGTGCGCACGTGCGCGATTTCATGTTCCTGCCGGACAAACCGGTCCTGCTGGCCTGCTGCAAGAACGGCCGCTGCGTCCAATTCTACCGATACCATCCGGAAGACGGAAGTTTGTCGCTCCTGCAGGAGATTCCTTTTGACGGCCCTTATTTCGGCGAACCGGTTTTCGGGCTGCCTCTCCGTTAAACGCGATCCGTATCTATCCGTTTTTATCCGTTTATAAAAGTTTATGGACGAACAAGAATACCTGAGCCAATACGAACACCGCCTGCAGGACTCGCTCGTGAGTCTTTGCACGGCCTACGAGATGATGGGCGGCGTCCTTCTGGAGAACGACGACATCGAAAGCAAATTCATCGAGGCGCTGGCCCAGCCTTACCTGGCCGATGCCGTGCGGGAATACCGTGCGTATCCCGAGGCTTCCGTTGCCTGGGCAGGCTATCTGGGAATGGCGGTGGCCAAACTCTGGGATGCCGACTGGCAGGCGTATCAGGCCGTGACCTACCGCGACCTGCAGGGCCCGCGCGGCTTCGACGATCTCGACGAACGGATCACGACGCAAGTGCTCGGCTATGCGCTTGACAGCGAACCCGCCCGGCGGATTGCCGACATGCTGTCGAACTGCGCCGTCGAGGCGCTTACGATGATCCGCCACGAACACATCGAACCCCAAAGTCCCCGCGCCTACTACGTCTTCGCCCGGACCGTACAGGTCCTCTACCGCATCGGTGCTTCCATCGAGCTGTTTCTGCTCGGTTACAAACTAGAGCGGCTGTAAATATTTCGCCACAGGAAAGCGGCCTTTCGCCACTAAATCCGTCTATTTGCCACAACGGGGGTTCCAGGCCGGCACAGCGGTGCCGGCATTCTTGTATTTTTGCAGGGATTGAATGATCAACCTTAATATCAGAATTAATATGTATCCGTTGACCAAAAAAGACGACTTCATCAAAGTTTTCGAACAGTCGATGAAGCAGTGCTGGGACAAGACCGCGCTTGTGGAGTTTCAGAATCCCGGCCTCACCTATGGCGGACTGGCCGCCAAGATTGAAAAGAATCTCATTCTCTGGAAAGCCGCCGGCCTGAAAGCCGGGGACAAAATAGCCCTCAACGCCCGCAGTTCCGCCGGTTGGGGCATCACCTATTTTTCCGCCCACGTCGGACATTATGTGGCCGTTCAGATTTTCAACGGTTTCACGCCGACCGACACCCAGGGGCTGGTGAACCATTCCGAGAGCCGGCTGCTCTACACCGAAAAAATGCTTTTCACGCGGATGGATTTCGAGGCGATGCCGGGCCTGCTGGCCGCCATCGACGCCCACACCGGGGAACTGCTTGCCAGCCGGGACGGTTTCGACAAGGTCTATGCACAGGCGGAGGAACTGTTTGCAGCCGCCCACCCGGCGGGCGTTACAGCGGAAGACGTGCACTATGAGGCCCGCGAACTCGACGAACTGGCCGCCATCATGTACACTTCCGGCTCGACGGGCAACCCGAAAGGCGTGATGCTCACCGTCCGCAACCTGAGTTCGAACATCCAGCTGATTCCGCACCATTTCCCCTACCACCGCGAAGACAATTACGTGAGCGTCCTCCCCTATGCCCACATCTTCGGCCTGGTCTATGACCTGATGGCCCCGCTGTGCTACGGCATGACGCTCTGCATCCTCTACGTTCCGCCGGTGCCGGCCAACCTCAAGCCTGCCCTGCGCCAGTACAAGCCGTACGTGTTCTTCGCCGTGCCGCTGATCATCAACAAACTGCTCGACGAGAGCATCGGCGAGTTCATCCACAGCAAATCGGGTGCTGCCAAACTGGCCGACTATCAGAACAATCCTGATTTCTGCGAAGCGCTCCACGACATCTTCATGCGCGCCCTGGGCGGCGGCTGCGGCCTGCTGATCACCGGCGGTGCGGCGATGCCCGAGTCGCTCGAAAAACTGATGCTCGAACAGCTCAAAGTCCCGTTCGTCACGGGCTACGGCATGACGGAGTGTGCACCCACCATCACCCTGGGCCACAAGGAAACCTATGTGATGAAGGAATGCGGCGAACCGGTCCCCGAAGGCATCGAACTGCGCATCGACTCGGAAGATCCGCGCCATGTCGCGGGCGAAGTGCTCGTACGCGGTCATGTGGTTTTCGCTGGCTACTACAAGAACGAAGCGGCCACCCGCGCAGCCTTTACCCCCGACGGCTGGTTCCGGACGGGCGACCTGGGCACGCAGGACGAGCTCGGCCGGGTGTTCCTGGTCGGCCGCTGCAAGAGCATGATCCTCTCGACCAACGGCCAGAACATCTACCCGGAGGAGATCGAAGTGGTGCTCAACCAGCTGCCCTACGTGGCTGAATCGCTGATCGTCAGCCGCGAAAACAAGCTGATCGCCCTGATCGTCCCGAACTACAAACTGCTGGAAGACCAGGGCATCTCGAAGGAGAAGCTCAAGGAAATCATGGACGACAACCTGGAGAAGATCAACACGCAGATTCCCGCCTACAGCGAGATCAGCAGCTACGCCCTGCTGGCCGAGCCCTTCGACAAGACCCCGAAGGGCAGCATCCGCCGCTTCATGTATTCCTAAAAAAACATCAAAAACAAAACTCTGATAACGAGAACTTTACCAAAGTCTTTCTGTCCTACGCGGAACAGAAAGACTTTTTTTCATGTTTTTTGCGTACCTTTGTAGGATATGACGATTGAACAACCCTCTGCCGACTGGCGGGACTATGAACTGATTGACTCGGGCGATTTCGCGAAGCTCGAGCGCTGGGGGCCGTATGTGACCATCCGGCCCGAGCCGAAGGCCCTGTGGTCCAAGAGTCTCAGCGATGCGGAGTGGCGCCGGCTGGCCCACACCGAGTTCAAGCCCGGCGCTGGATTCGGCAAAGCGGGCAAGGAAGACAGCGGCACCTGGACGATGCTTCACAAGATGCAGGAGCAGTGGACGATCGGCTATCCCGCCGGCGGTTTCAAGCTCCGGCTCGGCCTGACGTCGTTCAAGCACGTGGGCGTGTTCCCGGAGCAGGCCCCCAACTGGGACTTCATCGGTGCAAGCGTCCGTGAGATTATTGCTGCGGAGGGTGACGGCCGAAATGACGGCCGGGGTCAAGCGCCAAAGGTGCTCAACCTTTTCGCCTACACTGGCGCCGCTTCGATGGCGGCCCGCCGCGCCGGCGCTGAGGTGACCCACCTCGACGCGGTCCGCCAGGTCGTCACCTGGGCGCGCGGCAACATGGAACTCAGCGGCATGGACGGCATCCGCTGGATCATCGAAGACGCCCTCAAATTCGCCCGGCGGGAGGCCCGCCGCGGCAACCGCTACCAGGGCATCATCCTCGATCCGCCGGCCTACGGCCATGGTCCCGACGGCGAACGCTGGAAACTCGACGAATGCCTGTACGACCTGCTGCAGCAATGCGCCGCCATCCTGGCGCCGGAGAAGAGTTTCCTGGTGCTGAACCTCTACAGCAACGGCTACTCGGCCGTCCTGGCCGACACGCTGGTGCGCAGCACGTTCGGCACAAAGTATGCAAGCCTTGACTACGGCGAACTCGTGCTGCGCGACCGCGCCGGCCGCGCCCTGCCCCTGAGCGTATTCTCCCGATTAAAAAGATAAACTTATGATAGATTTCTTATCCGTCACCTGGAATGTCGATCCGGTCATCTTCAAGATCGGACCGTTGACCCTGCGCTGGTACTCGCTGCTGTTCGTAGCCGGATTCCCGCTGGGCTACTGGCTCTTCGATAAATTCTACAAACGCGAGGGCGTGGACACCAAGCTGCTCGAACCGCTGCTCTATGCCCTGCTGATCGGCACCATCGTGGGCGCCCGGCTCGGCCATTGCCTCTTCTATGAACCGGCCTATTATCTGTCGAAAGCGCACTGGGTCGAGATCTTCATGCCCTGGCGCGGCGGCCTGGCCTCGCACGGCGGGGCCATCGGCGTGATCACGGCCGTGTGGTGGTACGCCCACCGTTACGGCAATAAGAACGGCTTCGACATGCTCTGGGTCCTCGACCGGCTGGTGATTGCCGTGGCTTTCGCCGGCTGCTGCATCCGCCTGGGCAACCTCTTCAACTCGGAAATCTACGGCGACGTGACCGACTTGCCCTGGGGCTTCATCTTCGCCCGCCGTGGCGAGACGCTGCCCAAGCATCCGACCCAGATCTACGAGGCACTCTCCTACCTCATCCTGGGCCTGGTCCTGGCCTGGCTGTATTTCAAGAAACTGGACAAGATCCACAAGGGCCTGCTCTTCGGCCTGTTCTTCCTGGGCTGCTTCGGCATGCGTTTCCTGATTGAATTCATCAAGGAACCGCAGGTGGGCTTCGAGGAAGACATGGCGCTCAACATGGGGCAGCTGCTCAGCATCCCGTGCATCCTGGTGGGCCTCTTCTTCATCGGTTATGCCTGTGTGAAGAAGCTGCCGGCCCGGCGCATCGAGCCGGAGAAGACCAACTACCGACCGCTCTCGAAAGAGCAGCGTGCCGCCCAGATGCAGAACGAGAAGAAACGCAAATGAGACGCACGTTCCTGGCCCTGCTGATCCTGTTGTGTTGCACCGTCGTCCCGGCCGTGGCCCAGACAACGGACTCCCTGCTGACCATCGCCATGTGCGGCGACATCATGATGGGGACGACCTACCCCACCGTCCGCCTGCCGCAGAACGAAGGACGGGACATCTTCGCCGACGTAAAACAGCTTTTCCTCGATGCGGACCTGGCGGCCGGCAACCTGGAAGGGGTGATCTGCGAAGGCGGCACCTGCACGAAAAACACGGAAAAAGCCAACAACTACGCCTTCCGGATGCCGGAAAGCTACGCCCCGCTGCTCAAGGAGGCGGGCTTCGACTACCTCAACCTGGGAAACAACCACACCAACGACTTCGGCAGTTTCGGCCTGGCCCGGACGCAGGAAATCCTTGACCAGCAGGGCATCCGCTACAGCGGGCTGCCCGACTGCGAAAGCGTCGTCATCGAGAAGGACGGCATCCGCTACGGCATCTGCTCCTTCGGACACAATTCCTACACGCTGAAACACACTGACACGGCCTCCGTCACCCGGATCGTCACGGCCCTCCGCCCGCAGTGCGACATCCTGATCGTGACCTTCCACGGCGGCGCGGAAGGCTCGAAATACTCGCATCTGCCGGACGGTCCGGAGACCTACCTGGGCGAGAACCGCGGCAACCTGCGCGCCTTCGCCCACCGCTGCATCGACCTGGGTGCCGACCTTGTCTTCGGACACGGGCCCCACGTCACCCGGGCCGTGGAATGTTACAACGACCGCCTGATCGCCTACAGCCTGGGCAATTTCTGCACGACCTTCGGCGTGAACCTGGCCGGGGTGAACGGCTATGCCCCCGTGCTGGTGGCCCGCATCACCCGGGACGGGCGCTTCGTGGACGGGCGCATCCACTCTTTCATCCAGACCCAGGGCACCGGCCCGAAGCTGGATGCTTCCGACAAGGTGGCGCAGCACATGCGCAGCCTCTCGGAAGCGGATTTCCGCGGCCAGTATGGCCTGGAAATCTCCGACAACGGAACTTTGACTAGAAAAACGAAATAATGGCACTACTGCTGCTTTTTCTGCTGGGTGCGATGGGCATCTCCTTCCTCTGCTCGATCCTCGAGTCGGTGCTGATGTCCACGCCCATATCGTTCATCACGATGCGGGAGAGCGAGGGCTACAAGCCCGCCACCCGCTTCATGCAATATAAAGAGGATAGCGCCCGGCCCCTGGCCGCGATCCTGGCCCTGAACACCATCGCCAACACCATCGGCGCCGCCGGCGTGGGCCGGCAGGCCACGCTGCTGTGGGGCTCGGAGATGTTCGGCTGGGTGTCGGCCATCACCACGCTGCTCATCCTGGTCTTTTCCGAAATCATCCCGAAGACCATCGGAACCTCCTACTACCGGAAGCTGATGGGCCCGACCACGGCCTTCCTGCGCATCCTGATCACGGTGATGTACCCCATCGTCATCCTGATCGAACTGATCACCCGGATCTTCCAGAAAGACGACGACGAAGCCTCGGTCAGCCGCGAAGAGGTCTCCGCCATGGCCAATGTAGGTGAAGAGGAAGGTGTGATCGACAAGGACGAAAACCGCATCATCCAGAATGTCATCAAGCTTGACAACGTGAAAGCCTACGACGTGATGACCCCCCGCGTGGTCGCCCAGACCGCGTCGGAAAACATGACGCTCAAGAATTTCTACAAGGACAAGGACTTCGAGCATTACTCCCGCATCCCCGTCTATAGCGAGAGCGACGAGTTCATCACGGGCTACATCCTGCGCAGCGAAGCGCTCGAGTGCCTGGCCGAAGACAAGTTCGACATGCGCCTGAGCGAGATCAAGCGCGACATCACCTTCTTCAACGAAGAGCAGTCCGTGGCCGACATCTGGGACACCCTGCTGGCCAAGAAGGAGCAAATCGGCCTGATCATCGACGAATACGGCTGCTTCCAGGGCATCCTGACGCTCGAAGACATCATCGAGACCATCCTCGGCCTGGAGATCATCGACGAGAACGACGAAGCCAGCGACATGCAGCAGTTCGCCCGCGAGCGCTGGAAACAGCGCGCCAAACGTTTCAAGGAGATCCAGCTCCCCGACACGGACAGCGAAGGCGAAAGCGAAAAAGACTGACCTGCCTATGCTTCCCGACGGCTACGACCTGATCTGCATCCTCGGCCCTACCGCCTCCGGCAAGACCCGCTATGCAGTCCGGCTGGCCCGGGAACTGGACGGTGAAATCCTCTCCGGCGACTCCCGCCAGGTCTATCGCGGCATGGACATCGGAACCGGCAAGGACCTGTCCGAATACGGGGAAATCCCCTACCACCTGATCGACATCGTCGAGGCAGGCACAAAATACAATATCTTCCAGTACCAGCACGACTTCGAGCGCGCCTACCGCGACATCGTGGAACGGGGCAAGACGCCGATCCTCTGCGGCGGCAGCGGCCTCTACATCGAGGCCGCCACCTGCGGATACCATCTGCCCGACGTCCCGCCCGACCCCGCACTCCGCGCCGAACTCGAGCAATACCCCACCGAAGAACTGATCGCCCGCTACGAAGCGCTCCGCACCCCGCACAACACCACGGACTACGACACCCGCCAGCGCCTGATCCGCGCCCTGGAGATTGCCATCTACGAAGAAAGCCATCCGGTGGAACGGACGGCTTTCCTGCCCCGCAAGACAAAATACATCGGTATCGACGTTTCACGCGACGAACGCAACGCACGCATTGACCGGCGCCTCCGCGCCCGCCTTGAGGAAGGCCTGGTACAAGAAGTCCGCGGCCTGCTGGACCGCGGACTCTCGCCGGAAGACCTTTTATACTATGGCTTGGAATACAAATTCGTGACGCTCTACCTGACCGGGGCGCTCGGTTATGAGGAGATGGTCCTCCGCCTCCAGACGGCCATCCGCCAGTTCGCCAAGCGCCAGATGACCTGGTTCCGCGGCATGGAACGCAAAGGAATCAGAATCGAATGGATCCGGCCCGCCTGACCGGGACCGAAAGCGCACGCTGGAACGCATGCAGATTATGCAGGTCCGAGCCTGCATAGGAATAATATCCGGCCTTGAGAAGTTTCTGCGCCTTATGGGCCGGACCGGCACCATACACACCGGCCAGCGAAGGAATATTGAGCTGGAATTCCACGCCGGACTCATGCAATCTCCGATAGTCGGCATCCCGCATATAAAAATACCGTTCCGGATGGGCCAGCAACGGATGGAGTCCCTGCGACTTGATCTGTGCAATCAAGTCATATAGCCCCATCGGTGCGTTGTAACAGGAGGTCTCCACCAACAGACGGTCGCCTGCCGCCCCGATGGGAAGGACATCCCCCGTTTTCAGCCGCTGCTCAAACAAGGCGTCCAGCATGTGCTCGGCGGCCAGATGCAGAACCAGAGAGCCATGCCGTGCACGCTGGAGTTCATCAAAGCGAGCCTGCAGGTCCCGGGGCGTATTCGGATAGTCTTCCATCACGTGGGGCGTCAGCCAGACCTCCCAGACCCCCTGCTCTTCATACCAGCCAAGCACTTCAAGCGCAGCCTCCATCGACGGAATCCCGTCGTCCACACCGGGCAGGATATGGCTGTGCCAGTCAGTCCAGCCTTGCAGGAAGCCACACGCAAGCAACGGTTGTCTGTTCGAAAAAGGCCACATACACGATCAGATCACTTCACCGCCGTAGGTAATATGCCGGCCGAGAACAGTGGCCAGCATGAAGCGGATATCCATCCAGAACGACCAATGATGCAGATAGTAGCGGTTGATCCGCACCTTGTCGGGAAAAATCACCTCGTCATTGTAGCGCAGCGGATCGGCCTGCTGCGCGAGAAGCGCCTCTTCATCCCGGTACTTGAGCGAAGCCGGACCGGTGATGCCGGGACGCAGTTTCAGGACTTCCCGGTCTTCGCCTTCCAGCTGGTCGGCATAGCCCGGAATATCCGGCCGGGGGCCGACAAAACTCATCTCGCCCCGGACGATGTTCCACAGCTGCGGCAGCTCGTCAATCTTGTATTTCCGGAGCCGCGCCGTGAAATCGTTAATCGGCATCGTCCGGAATTTGTAGATCGTAAACAACTCTCCATTGCGGCCCACCCGCTGCTGTCGGAAAAAAGCCGGCCCTCCCGGCAGATATATCTTCACCAGGAGGGCGACCAATAAGAGGACGGGGCAGAGCACGCACAGTGCAAGAGCGGCCACAATCCTGTCAAATAAAACCTTGACCCACATCCGCCTTAGCGTTCCAGGAAATGGATGCGGACTTTCACACAGCGGTTCAACTTGGCGTTCAAGCCGCGCGTACTGGGATCCTTCACGGTACGGATACCGTCCTGATTGTTCATCAGGTAGATCTGCGAACGGACATCGTGCATCTTCTCGTGTTCAGTCAGCCAGGAGATCACGGTCTTGGCGCGGTTCTCGGCCAGTGCGGTGTTGCGCTCCTTGCCGACGCGGCCGCTTGCATCCGCCGAATAGTTGTCCTGGCTCGTGGCCAGACCTTCCACCTGGATGTACATGATCACGCCTTCGTTGAGGATCTTGTTGATCCGCTTGACGGTTTCCGGATCGGCGAACTCGGAAATGTAGCCTTCGTTGGACTTGATGGCCGCATAGACATCGGCAAAACTCACAAGTTCGTCTTTGTCAGCGACATCCATATACTGGCGAACCGTACTCAGGCCGTCATGGCTGTTCAAGCCGAAGGAGGCGGTTTCCTGATAGTTGTCGTTACTCAGCAGATGCTGGCGGAGTGCGGCGTCGTCAATACGGTACTTCCAGGAATGCAGGCCGTCATAGATCGGTGCATAGTAGTATCCGGCCCGCTGCTGGAAATCATTCATGGCATCGGCATCCAACGGCAGCGACAGCGGCGTATCCTTCAGCATCTCGTAGCCGCGGGGGACGAAATTGATGGCGAAATCCTGGTTGGCGGCTTCCGTCGGAAGGTCCGTGAACTTCAGACCGTCGAGTGAGACGCCGCGCCGGAACCGGTCAGCCACCTTGTCGTTATCGACATAGCGCTTCTGCGTGAAGATACCGCCGGCCAGATAGTCCATCGCATTGACGGGCGCATCCGCGATCTGCGGGGCATCATTGCGTCCCGAGTAGTTGTTCGGATAGAACACGAAGAAAGTGATCGTACCGCTGTGAACCGGGCCGGCTGTCTCTACCGGCAATTCCTTCACCTTGACCACGTGGATCTCGCGTTCGCGGAATTCATCCCGGTAAACCGTGGACATACCGCTGCTCCAGCCGCGGCTGCGGCTGTTGCCCAGATAGAACGTGATGCCCAGGTGCACGCCCAAGTTGGCATCGAACTTTCGGGCGGCCATATTGTTCTGGCCGTACTGCAGGTCGAAGTTGGTCTGGTAGATGAGCGAACGGATCTTCAGGTCCAGGGAAGCCCGCTTGCGCGGAGTGAAGAAACGGCTGTACTGCAACTCGGTATGGAAACTCAATTCGTTGTCCGAACCATAGCTGTTCGAATATCCCAAGTGGTGCACGCCACCCAGACCGACGTTGAACATGAATTGATTCATGTTCTTGCGGCTGTCGTTTCCTTCGAAGCCATAGTACATCCGCGTCAGGTTGAGCATGGCCGAGAGGCCCAGGTCCCACCAGCCGGTCTTCATCAGCTTGTAAGGCTCACCCTTCGACGTCGTCATCTCATCCCCGTAGCCATACGGGTAATAATAGCCGCCTCCGGGAAGATAGAAGCGCCCCACATATCCACGGGAATCCGAACGGATGAATTCCAACTTCAGACCCATCCAGGGCATGAACCACTTGCCGACGCCCACGCTCCACTCCGGAGAAAGCGTCCCCTTGAAGGAGCCCATGTTGGAATGATCGCCCCGGAAAGTATGGACACCGCCGGTCGCAAAAACGAACCAGTTCTTGGCGAAGCCGTTTGTAACCACACGGTGCGGGTCTGCAATCGTGTCTTTTTCAAGACGTACCTTGGTCAGCGGTTCGGCCGTGATGGTGTCACGATACACTTCCCGGTAGTCTTTGTACTTGTCGTCGATCTGGGCCCGAAGCGGAAGTACCGAGAGGATCCCGACCAACAGGAGCATAAAGAACCTTTCCGATAATTTCATAGATTTCATTGTATAACTGTTATTATTTGTTTCAGTGAGGGGGTTTCATTTATAATATTATGCGGCTTTACTGGCGCGCGGACGGCACTCTACGGCCAGATAACCGTCTTCCAGATCGGCCACGGGTTTGACGTCCGTGCCTTTTTTGCAGGAGCGCATCGAGGGTTGGTTATCCGGTGATATCGTCGCCTGCATCCGGAGACCGGCCCGCTTGCAGATTTCAGCGCTCGAAGCCCAGATGCAGGTTCCGATACCCTGATTCTGAAAGCTGCGGTCCACAATCAGTCCGGCAAAGGCCCGGCCGATGAAGAAGCAGCGGAGGAAAAAATAAGCGATCTGCGAGCCGTCCGGCGCCGTGACTTTCATCATCAGGAACGCCGGATTGCGATGGAGGCGGTGCAGCGTAGCCGCATCAAAGGCATGCGGCGAGAACCATGTGAGATTGCTCTGCGGCTGGGATTTCAGAAACCGCTCCAACGCAGCAAGATCGGATTGGCCGACCAGCGAAAAGCGGCAACCTGCGACTTCCCGTCCGGCGAGCACCGTTTCCGCTTTTTCAGCCAGGTGACGGCAACGAAGACGGAAGAGGAGTCCGTTGACATCCTCCACCCGGTGCCAAAGACCGGGGAACTTATGCTTGAGAGATACGAGGCGGGAAATCATTGCAGTACCTTATGATAAAAATCCTTGAGACATTGCCGTACATAATTCTGGTCATAGCGGGTCGCGACCTTCTCCCGGGCCACCGAGGCCATCGCGGAAACTTCCCAGGGGTGCAGGATGAAGTCTTTCATGGCCTCATAGAGTTCCGTTTCGTCGTGGGAATTGACGATAACGCCATTCTGTTCGTCGTGGATAATCTCGCGCGAGCCGTTGATATTGGTCACAATGGCGGGCAACTCCATGGCTCCGGCTTCAATGACCACATTGGGAAAACCTTCCCGGTAACTGGGGTGGACGAGTGCATCAGCGGCAGCATACCAGGATCGCACGTCGTCCAGCCATCCATCCGACAGATGGATACGGGGCGATGCGGCAATCATATGCCATGTCGCCTGCGGCAAGGGTTTACCGTCCGCTTCCGCGGAGCCGGCCAACAGCAAGTGTACGGCAGCGCCTTCCTTCTCCAGCCGGCGGAAAGCCCGCACCAGTTCCATTATGCCCTTGTCGCGGTCAAGGCGTCCCACGAAGAGGAATACGAAGTCCGAACCGGAAATGTCAAAGTGCGCACGAAGGGCAGACGCCTTCTCCAGTATTTCAGACGAACGCATATAATAGGTCAGGTCGATACCCCGCAGATTGCCGTTCCCCAGCACTTTGAGATATTTCCTTGTCACGTGGTAGCGGAGCAGGTCGCTGCGCACGCCTTCACCTTCCGGGATGACGTGCGTCGCACACAGGGCGGTCAGACGGTCCGTAAACCAGAGCACGGGGCGCTTCCATCCTCTGACATAAGGGAACACCAGCCCGGTGAACGTATGTACCCGGACAGGAACCCGGGTCAGCCAGGCGGCCAGCATGGACAGAAGGCCCGCCTTCGGCGTAATGGAGTGCACCATGTCGGGGCGCTCTTTCCGAAAAACCGACACCAGGCGAATCAGGGAAACCAGGTCCTTCAGCGGTGAAATCTTCCGCTCCATCGGGACGGCGACGGTGCGAACACCCTCCCGGTGCGCGATATTGTCGAGTTCGTACAGCGGCGAAGATACGACGACGACCTCAAACTCATGGGACAATTCCCGCAACAACCCGCGACAAAAGATGTCGAGGGATAGCGGGACTGTCGCCGTCCGGATGATCTTCTTCATCAGCGTCGGAAATCAGAAGTTGTAAACCAGACGGAGTCCGGCGCTGTTCGGAGCGGGTGTAATATCAATCTGTCCGGCAGAAGAATCCCGGACCAGGACTTTGGGAAGCGCATCGGCGACTCCGGCATCGATAATGCTGAAAACCCAGATCGCGCCCATTGCGCCCAGCGAGACATTGCGGACCAGTTTATAGCCAGCCACTTTGCTCTCCCAGCTGTCAACGGGGAATTCACCCGCATCCACATGGCGCTGATTCCGGTTGGCGCAGTGCTGGAAAATGAGCGCGGCGGCACCGAATGCCACTTCTCCGCCGATGATTGCCAACCCCTTCCGGGTATCGCCTTTATAGAGCTGGCCGAGTCCGGGGACTACGCTGAGCATCGCGGCAACCGGCTTGGATGCAGTCGTGGGTTCGAATTCATCGAAGTCCACCACGCCGTCACGAGCGGAAACGGCATACAGCTGATAGTATTCGAACTCATATTCATTGGAAGCAAAATCTTCGAACGAAAGCCACGTGTCCACACGACGGGCCAGGACAGCGCCTTCCCGTCCCGAAGCGTCACGGAACGAGACCCGGAACGTCGAAGGTACACCTTCCGCCACCAGGCTGTCCAGACGCATTGTCTCCGGGACCGCGTGCCAGGTATCCCGCACATAATCGAGCAGCGGCTGGAATTCTTCTTCCATCACCCGGTTGAGATCGGCATCGGACGTATGGAAAATCTTGAAGACATAGCTGTCGTTGGTCCGCTTGGCATTCATAAACGATTCCCCTTTCTGAACCCATTGGGGTCTGACAGTGGAAGCAGCCCGGACAGATACGCCGAAAACCAGCAAGCAAGCCGCTACGAGAAACAGTCTGACTGTGTTGAAGTAAACCTTATTCATCTGATATAATATTCTAATCTTGTTCAAGTTTGAAAAGTTCAAAGATACAAACTTTTCGGAAACCTCAAAACTTTTATATTTCCTTGTACGCCAAACGATACTGCCGGGCCGTGACCGATATGCCAAATTGCGAGGCGCGGGAACGGCAGCGTGCTATTATGGCCTGCATCAGTTCCTTATCTTCACATAGTTGCATGATCAGTTCTGCCAGGCGGGCATCATCGCCTTCCGGAAACAGCAGGCCCGCCCCGGACACCAGATCGTGAATGCCGCCGACATCGCTGGCGACCAACGGTCTGCCACTGGCCATGGCTTCGACTGCGCTCAGGGCAAGTCCCTCATAATGACTGGACAGGACAATCACGTCGGCCGCTGCATATACCGTTTCTATATCACTGCGGATCCCCAGGAAATGGACACGCTCCTGCAATCCGCTTTCCGCCACCAGTTGCCGGCAATCGTCAAATTGCTTTTTGTCTCCCTCGGTCTCGTAGCCCCCGGCCAGGTAAAGCCAGTACGATTCCGGCAAGTGGCGCAGGGCCCGGATCAGCGTCTGCTGGTCCTTCTGGGGCCGGAAAGCCGAGACCATCAGGACTTTATAGCCTTCCTGCACCAGCATATCCGGCGCCGGCACAGCAGCCGCGAAGCGTTCGATGTCGATCCCGTTGGGTATCACGGAAATCCTTTCCGACAGCGCAGGAAAGTCCAGGTAATCCGTGAGCGCAGCACATGTCTCGCTCCCGACACACACGACCTTCCGGTACCGCCTGTACATCCAGCGGTCCACAGCCCGGAATCCTTTCCAGCGGCGGCGGCGATTGTCGGTATTGTGTTCGGTCGTAACGAGCTTGAGCGGAACCATGCAGGAGGCCACTGCCGCAAGCATCTGGCATGCGGTATTGTGCGTATGAACCACATCAAAACGGTTTCTGCGGAGAAAACGGATCAAAGGAAAAAGCAGCAAGGGGTTGTGCATGGCCTTCCAGCCCTTTGACAGCGCATAGACCGGAATTCCCGCCGCCCGGGCTTCTTCCAGCAGCGGCGTCTGTGTCCCGTCGAACAGCAGGATTCCGGCCGTATCGCCGGCACGCTGGAATTGTTTGGAGAGTTCCACCACCAGGCGTTCAGCGCCCCCGGTCCGCAGGGAAGTGATGATTTGGAGTATTCTCATGAGACGTAAGGAGGCAGTTTGACAGTCCGGACCGTCTTGAAAGCATCGCGCATACCGCGGAAATAGGCGCCGAGACGGCCGGCCAGGCTCATAGGTACGATGAGCCACACGGATTTCAGCGCGAAGGCGGCCCCGGCCAGCAGCCGGGATCCGAAAGTATCTTTTCCGGTCCGGTAGCAGATCCGATACCAGACCAGGAACTGGGCTTTGGTGCGGACATACATTCGCTGGGGATTCCGGCGGTACGCCGAGCTCGCCGTACCTGCATCAAGATTCACTATACCGCTGTCATAGAGCACGCCCAACCTCGCTCCCCGACTGTAAGCCTTGTAGCTCTCTACCGTATCGTCGCCATAGGCGAAAGGAAGCCGGTCCAGCCAGGATTCATCGCCCATATCCATATTCAGAAAAGTTTTCTTCTTCCAGAGCATGACCGGTCCGCCGCAAGTCTGCGAAAGGTAGAAGGATTTGACGGGGTGGTTGTTGTATGAGAACGATCCGTTCCGGTGCATCTTGAAAGCCCACTTGCGGCTGTAGTGCGGAAACACCAGATTGGCAGCGGCCGCGTATAGTTTCGCTGACAAGGGCATCTTATGATTCTCGAATACATCTGCGCCCAGGCAATCGACATCATGGGCTTCGACTGCTTTGAGCATCTTTTCAGCGCTGTCGGGCGCAAGCAGCACGTCATCGTCGAGCATCAGGATGCAGTCGCTGGTGATTTCATCGTAACGAAGCACACGCTGGGAATGCATCCCCTTGACAACCCACACATACTCCTCCCGGCCGACAGTGAACTCGGGCCGGGGATAGCCCTTGGCGATATACACGACTACCTTTTCCGGCTGCACGGTCTGCGCCGTAATGGATTGCAGTTCCTGACGGAACTTCTCGCCGGCAGTACCCAGCGTACGGATGGCTATGGAATAAGTCAGACTCATTTGTGAGCTGCCCGCCGCGCAGAATTCGACCGATACGCTCTGGCTCCTTCACGGAGTTTTTTCAGATAACCGATCATATTTCCCTTTTCCCGGAACATCCAAAGTCCCCATACAAACAAGACGGGATGCCAGGGGAAGAACCTGTCTATGTGTCTAATGGAAATCCGGTACTCATCGAGTCCCCGCTTATGTAGAAAATCATTTGCCCGGCGGGACACCTTTACCCGGCATATAGTTCCTCGGATCGTCTTTTTGAAATAAAGGGAATCAGACCGGACGGTGCTGCAGTACAGCGGATCCGATGATGTAATACACAGACTTTCAGCCGCATACCCAAGCCACATGGAAAACATCACATCGTTTGCGGTCTCCACTTCTTCAAAACGCAGACCCGCATTTACGATCAACGAACGGCGGATCATTTTGCCCCACGGCACAACCCAACGGTATCGCAGCTGGTCCGGATCGCCACTGTCGATATAAGGGCGGATATACTGGAGACGGTCCTCTGCAGGCGCAAGTGTATCACTGTCCCTGCTGTCACACTGGAAATAAATCACATCACTCTTTGAGCCGGCCCATTCGTCAAAATGCGCGAAAGCGCCTTCGTAAAAGAAATCGTCTGCATCCGCGAACAGGACCCATTCTCCCCGGGCTTTCGGCAAGGCGACATTGCGGGCATAGCCGGCCCCGCGTCCTTCCCGGGTCAAATAGAGTTCCACGTAAGCGTAACGGCTGCGGAAGTCCCGCCACACCGCCTCGTCGAGCCGGCTGTTGTCATCCACGACGATGACCTGGATGTCATCCCGCCTCGGAATGGAGTCCAGGCACCTTTCCAGCAGACGGATGATGTCCCTGTGGGGAATGATGACCGTATATTTCATGAAATCCGGAGGTCGTATATTCCGCCGGCAGTACCCAGCGTACGGATGGCTATGGAATAAGTCAGGTTCATTTGTGAACTAAACGTCGTACTGAATTTGTCAGATACGCCCTGGCTCCTTCGCAGAGTGTTTTTACATAGCCGATCGTATTTCCGTCTTCGCGGAACATCCAAAGTCCCCATACAAACAAGATGGGATGCCAAGGGAAGAACCTGTCTATGTGTTTAATGGGAATCCGGTACTCATCGAGTCCCCGTTTATGTAAAAAACCATTCGCCCGGCGGGCCACCTTTACCCGGCATATCGTTCCTCGGATCGTCTTTTTGAAATAGAGGGAATCAGGCCGCACGGTGCTGCAGTAAAGCGGCTCAGAGCGGGTAATGCACAGACTTTTAGCCGCATACCCAAGACGAATGGAAAACATCACGTCGTTTGCGGTTTCCACTTCTTCAAAACGCAGACCCGCATTTACGATCAACGAACGGCGGATCATTTTGCCCCACGGCTCAACCCAACGGTATCGCAACTGCTCCGGATCTCCACTGTCGATATAACGGTGGATACGATTGAGGCGACTTCCAACAGGCGCAAGCGTATCGCAGTTCCTGCTGTCACACTGGAAATAGAGTATGTCGTGTCCTGAGCCGGCCCATTCGTCAAAATGGGTAAATGCGCCTTCGTAAAAGAAATCGTCTGCATCCGCGAACAGGACCCATTCTCCCCGGGCTTTCGGCAAGGCGACATTGCGGGCATAGCCGGCCCCGCGCCCTTCCCGGGTCAAATAGAGTTCCACGTAAGCGTAACGGCTGCGAAAGTCCCGCCACACCGCCTCATCGAGCCGGCTGTTGTCATCCACGACGATGACCTGGATGTCATCCCGCCTCGGAATGGAGTCCAGGCATCTTTCCAGCAGACGGATGATGTCCCTGTGAGGAATGATGACAGTATATTTAAAGGAATCAGGAGTGCGCACGGCTACTTGCGGCTATGGAATTTATAATTTAGGATACGTCGGACATTCGGCCAGAAATCACCGTTATGCCGGAACATCCACACACCCCAGAGGTAGAGAAACACCCGGTTCGGAAAAAAATAGTCCACGTGGAAAGTCGGAATCATATACTGGCTGAGCCCCCTCCGGCGCAGATAGTCATTCACCCGCTTGGACTCCTTAATGCGGGTAATGACTCTTTTCGTGGTCTTGAGCGTGGTAAGGGAACCTTCGCGGAGCGTTCTGCAGTAGAGCGGCTCAGACCGGATGATTCCGGGATTCCGCGCAGCCCTCCCCAGGCGGACAGAGAACATCAAATCGTTCGATACTTCCGTTTCCCTGAAGCGGAGACCGGCGTCTTCAATGAGCGAGCGCCGTATCATCTTACCCCAGGGAACGAGGGAGCGATATCTGAGTCCGTCGATGTTGCCTTTTTTTATGAACTCGCGGATCATGGGCCTCCGGTCACCTACCGGCTTGAGTGAGTGCGAATCCCTGTTGTCCGCCAGGAAATAGAGGACATCGCGCGCCGAATTGGCCCAGGCATCGAAACGGTCGAAAGCTCCTTCGTAGAAAAAGTCGTCTGCATCGGCAAACAGAATCCATTTGCCTTCCGCCCGCCTGAGGCCTTCGTTTCTCGCATAGCCGGCGCCTTTGCCTTCTTTGGTGAAAACGACACAGATGTCTCTATGCGCTTCCTGAAACTCGCGCCACCGCTGTTCTGCGATGTCGCTTGCATCGTCCACGACAATGACCTGAATGTCGGGACGCCTGGGTATCGACGCGACACACCGGCCCAGCAGATCCAGGATATTTTTGTGCGGAATGATGACAGAATACCGATACGACTCCTTTACCTTAGATTTTTGAGAGAATGATAAAACTTTTTTCAGAGCAGGAACAACTCTTTCGGAAGCCAGCCAGAGCAGACGGCAATACAACTTGTCGGTTACAATCAGCCCGTGCTTGAGCAACACGAAATGCGGAGACCGTCTTATCGCGTCCGGAAGATCCTTCTTCTTCCAAAGCTGCTTTTGTATGGCCGCAGATTTACGGGCTTTTCTATATACATCGGTCCAAAACGGTTTGTATATATTCGGCCTCAGGTAGTGCCACATTCGCCAGGTAATCTGGTTGCCGAGACTGTCGGCAAACAACTCGTCCATCTTCTCCCAATACGGGATCAGCCAGTCAATTTTAGCGGCCAGCGGCGCCGCCGAAATCTGCCCCGGATGATGGCGGTAATGATACAGCGGTTCCCTGAGACAGAGCATCGAATCTGTATTGTGGAGCAGTAAGTCCACCCACGCCATCGTGTCTTCGCCATAGACGAGTCCCTTTCCGGCTCCCAGGGAACGGGATATCTTCTCTCTCTTATACAGTTTCCCGAATATAAATTGCGGGCACGCCGGTGTAGAGGCTCGGGGTTCGTAGAGCAGGTTGGTTGCGAGTGCCCGCAAGATATCCTCCCGGTTCAATCTCCCGAAAATCCTTTGATACCACAACTTGGACCGGTCCCCATACTCCTCTGTAACACGGCAGCAAACCACATCCACATCGTAACGGGCTGCCGCCTCCACCATCGTACGCAGAATGCCGGGTTCCACCCAGTCATCGGAATCGATGAACAGCACGAATGCACCGGAGGCATTGCCGCACCCCGCGATGCGTGCTTCGGCAACGCCTTTGTTCGCTTCGAAATGGATGGTCCTTGCCTCAGGATGCTGGCTGCAGAACTCATCGCAGATCAGTCCGCTATGGTCCGTACTGGCGTCATCGACAAGGATTATCTCCTTGTCGGGCCAGTCGATGGCTGCGACCGATTCGAGGCATTGCGGGAGAAACTCCGCAACATTATGGACCGGGATGATGATGGATACCCTGTCGTTCATCATGCGCCTTTATCAATGAGTGGATACAAAATGTTTATGAAAACCTTCCGGTATAGCAGACTCGCGAAGGGATACAATCGGGGAAATGCCAGAATCGCGCGGGCGCCCAGACGTCGGACCATAGCCTTCGTTCCCGAGGGCCTGGTAAAAAAAATCAAGTTCTGTTCCTTGGCTTCCGCAATCAGGGCCTTGTACTCTCCGAGGCTATATCGGCTGCTGAGGATCCGCGAAAGGATCGATGTAAGCTGCTCATCCAGTGAAACCAGGCTTCGCCGATAAAATAGCGGATCGCTTTCTCTGCAGCGGATAATGTCTGCTATGACCTTCGATCTGACAAACAGGAGGTTCTTTACCCATTGTCTTGAAGCCCCGGCCGACCTGTCCGTGGAAACCGTTTTCGGATTGACATTGTAGACATATATTCTTACGGCCACCTCGATCATCTTCGGCTCGGCAAGCAGGACATCAAACATAAAGGCGAAATCTTCGGCGCTGGTTAGGCCGGGAATGAAGGTAATGTCGTTTTCTACGAGAAACGATTTCCTGTAGAGATAGTTCCAGCAGATGGTTTCGAGGCCATCGCGGCGCATATATTCCCGCCCTGTTCCTTCAAAACAGACGGAACCGTCTCCCCTGTCGGCATTTCTTTTTTTTCCAGGCTGTCGCATTTCACACCAGTAGCGGACCAGGTCATAGCCTCTTTCACAATATGGCAGCAGCGGCGCGAGTCCGCCCGGGATCATCTCATCGTCGGCGTCCACTAGACAAATATACGCGCCCACAGCCGCGCAGATTCCGACATTGCGCGCTTCGGAGACCCCTTTGTTCTCCTGATGGATCACGCGTATGCCTGTATGCCTCCCGGACAAGGCGTCACACATCGCCCCGGATCCGTCAGTAGAGCCGTCATCAACGAGGACAATCTCATACGAACCCGGCTCCAGTCCCTGCACAAGCAACGACGCCACGCAAGCCTCAAGGTAAGGCCTGTCATTAAATACGGGAACCACGAAGGAGAGTTTCATTTTCTGTCATTGGTTGCTCCGCCAAGCTTTGGCACGATGCTTATATTCATCCATCATTACCTTTATCGAAAGACCCGGCACCTTGGAAAGGCGTTCTTTGTATCGTGACACAATCGCATCTCTCGTCAAGTTCTCGTTCAGGTTGATGTAATAAAACTCGTGACCTTTTCGGTTTTCTACGGGAGGCGGGGTCATATAGTCACCATACATATAGGACAATATCTTATCATACTCCGCAGGTATGTCAATCATCTGGTCCTCATACCCGACACGAATGAAATCATTGAGCCACTCCTCAGGAAAAGCTTTATTATCAAGAGGCTCGCTATAATCTCCGAAGGCATCTCCTTGAAGTGAGCGCAGTTTTTCTTCCACCTTTTCCGCCTGCCTGATATATTTCTTTTTAAAAGGCGCATAACGCACCTTCTTCAACAGTTTCACCGATGCAGACAGGACATTGCCGTGAAGCAGATTCGACCAGATCTCTTTCATCGGAGAATAGGCAATCGCCTTACGATATTTCCACATTGAATAGTGGAAGGCCTCAAGGGTCGTCTTGTCCTTCTTCCCGCCGCAACATCTGTCAAGAGGAAAAACGTCGATCCACGGGCCTATGATATAACAGAATTGCGGGTACTCCCAGATGGTCTCTTCCGTTGAATAGAATTTGGCAAATGGATATGGACTTTCACCATCGAGGTAACATCCGATCTTGTATCCATTCCCGACACGGTCCCGAAGGCTTATGAAACGGTCGTAATCTTCTCTTTTCATTGCCACGTCAATGTCATCGTCCCACGGAATGAAACCTTTATGTCTGATTGCGCCGATAAGCGTTCCGTACCAGGCAAAGTATTGAATATGGTTTTGCCTGCAGAAGTCATCAAACTTTGTCAATACCTGCAGCAATAAGCGTTGATAATCGGAAAGATTATTATTCATCGGGGATTATATCAGTTTCTTATATCGTATAGACTATTTATCCATTTACCCTTTTCTGCTCTTGCGGCAGACGATTCGTGCTATCAGGCTTTCGACTGCGAAATGCAGGGCAGAACGGAGACGGTTAAGCAGCGTGGTGTGTTTCAGCGACATCTCCAGGCGACGCATTTTGGCGAAGCTGCGCGGACTGTCGAGATACTGCCGCCAGATGTTGCGCGACATGCTGTCGCCGCGCTGGTACTCCACGAGGCAAAGGCAGTCGTTGGTCAGCAGGACGGGGTATTTGTCAGTGACCTGCAACAGCATATAGACCGGATTGAAATTTTTCTCACCGGGGAAGCCGACCTGCGGGGCGACCTGCTTCATCAAATCGGTCCGCATCACCTGCTTGGAATCGCCCCGATGGATGCCCCGGGCATAAAGCTCGGGGAAATAGCACTCCTCCATCCCTTCGGGGAATCGCCCGCCCAGCGGCTCCATCGTCGCCATATCGCAATCGAGACCGGTAATGCCGGCGTAGCGGTCCGAACCCTTCTCGCGCCACAGACCGAGAATCTTCTCCACGGCATCCGGCGGCATGGCGTCGTCGCTGTCGATACACACGTTCAACTCGGTCTCAATGACTTTATACGCCGTATTATAGCCGGTGTAAAGCCCGCCGTTTTCCTTATAGATATACTTGACGGGAATTCTTCCCTCCCGTACAAAACCTTCAACCAGTTCCCACGTGCCGTCGGTCGATCCGTCGTCCACGACCAGCCACTCGAAATCACGGCAAGTCTGCGCACAAAGACTCTCATACACACGGCCCAGCGTATGGGCACGGTTGTAAGTGGGTGTAAAAACCGTCAGCGTTGGCATTTCACGTGAATCCATCAGTTTCCGAGCAATTTAAATACTACGTGGCCGACATGCGGCATTCTCCACATGACCAAATTCAAACACCTCTCCAGCAGCGGAATCTCCTTCCGGCGGACATACTCCCGCAATGCCTGTTTCCGAAGAGGCCGGCAGAATGACATGAACGCCGGATAAAAACGGGTTCCCAGCAATCCGTAGCGCGTAATCAGCATCCTCCGAAAAAGTTTCTGCAAGAGCATCCAACGGAACATCGTCTGTTCAAAAGGTGATGTCAGGGGAAGCAGGGAGGCGAGTGAGGTAAACTCTCCGTATCGATATTTATGCGGCTGGCTCCGTGTAAGCGATCCCGGACGCTGATGACGGGTATAGAGTTTTCGACTGATATGTGCCGTCCGTGGCTTCCTTTGCAGGAATGAGTAATTAAAACAGAGATCCTCCGAATAGTTTACGATGGCAAAGCGCATATCTCCGATGGCTTTCCTCGAATACAACTTATTACAGACGGAAATCACCCGCAGATCCCCTCCGAGAAGCCCTTTCAACAAATCTGTCACACTGCCCGCCTGCAACTTACCCTCCCCTACTGTCTTATTCGCAGACACCTGCTTCAATGGCGCAACCTCCAAGTCAATGAAGGCGAAGTCAAAAGAAATCCAATCGTACAGACCCGTCGAGATGGCCTTCACGGCCGTTTCAAGCATCTCCGGCGCAACGATATCATCGCTGTCCACAAACTGGATATAATCGCCTGCCGCATTGTCCAAACCCACATTACGGGTAAAACCGATTCCGGCATTCGTCTGGTGGATTACCCGGAAGCGGGCATCCGTCCTGCAAAAGGTATCGCAGATGGCGCCCGAGGCGTCTGTCGAGCCATCGTCAATCACGATGCATTCAAAATTGGTATATGTCTGTGTTGCAATGCTTTGCAGGCATTGCTGCACATACGCCTGTACGTTGTATACCGTGACGATGACACTGACCAGATCCTTCATCTTACAGCTTACCAGACAACGAACCACATGAAAGCCGTGAAAGCACAGTATCCCAGCAGGACCCAACCGGTCATGCGGTCCTGGTCTTCCCAGATGGGCAGATAGATCAGCGGATAGGCGACAACGATCGGATACATGAACCAGGAGAGGTATGCGAAACGATTGCTGAACGCGGAACGGATGATCATGATCCAGAACGCATTGCAGATGCAATACGTGGTAGCGAGCACGTTGAACCAATTGTCCGTAACACCCTTCTTGACAACCACATACCAAGCCAGGACGACAGGGAAGGAACTATACAGCAGGAAATCCCAGCGAAAACCCATCTTTGTGTACCCATAAGAATCATCGATTATCTGCACATACTTCGTCATCCGGTCGTCGAATCCAAGGCTCGCAAATATGTTTGTAAAAAAGCCGCCGGCCGCAAGAGAAATGAAAATGGACAGGATCCAGAAGGCGATGGCGTAGCGCACGTTCCGCATCAGGAAAATGGCGACCAGAATGGCCGCTATCGGCAGGACCGTACTTCGATGGATACCAAATGCCAAAAGGCTGAACGCCGCGCCCGGCACCCATTTGCTGTCCAGCAGGAAACTGAAAGCCAGCAATACGATATGGCAGGCAAGACCATTGCGCAGGCCATTGACTGCAAATGGAAAGTACATCAGGGATGTCAGCAGGAAAACCATTCCGAGCATCGGATCCTTCGGAAGCAGCCGTTTGACGGCCCAGCAGGCAGACATCACATAACCGAAAGCCACGATGGTAAAAAACACCTGTACCGAGAAACCCGCGGCCTTGCAGCCGACCATCAGCCATTGCCAGATCCATTCCCCACTCCAGTCCATCTTGATATCGTAAACCTTTTTCAAGCTATACTCCAGCGCATAGTTCGCCGTGTCTCCAAAAACATAACTGACCGGCCGAAGCCCGATCCAAAACGCCAGCAGCAGGCTTAGGACAATGGCGAAAAGGGAATGGCTTCCCGCCTCCTGAAGATGAGCGTCAGGAGAAGACAGCCTTGTCGAGCCCATTGCCAGGCCGATGGCAAGCATCGACAGCAGAAAAACCGGTTGGTAAAGATCTGCAGACATTGGATTACGACCGCAGGCGGGCGATTGTCTTATAGCCGGGGATACGCCGGAAAAGCCGCTTCAGTACTACTTTCCACGGAGGTTGGGCGGGCATCCAGGACTTGGCGAACCAATGGACTGTCCGTGTGTTGGCCGTCTTCCGAAGCCGGCCGGTCGCATCGTCGAAAGGATTGAACCAGTCTGAAGGATATACATCGATACCGGCCACGTGCTCGATGCTCCCGTCCCCTTTCAGGCCCTTTTCCCGCAGCAGTCCGGTCACCATCGGGATCATCGTATAGGGATTCAGCGAGCCGTCCGGAAGCAGGAAAGACATCGTCTCATAGCGGTCCAGGATTTCCGCATAGAGCGGCATGGCCCGATCGGCAGCCAGGCCCAGGCCGGGATTGACCGCCATCGGACGGATCCCCCCATCAATCTCGAAACCCATGAACGGTCCCCGGAGAATGACATCGTCCAATGGCCGGATGACCTCGACGTCCGTATCAAAATAAACGCCACCTTCGCGGTACAGAATCCAGAAACGGGCATAGTCGCTTACGAATGCATATTTCCCGGCAGCATACGCGTCTGCCGTATAGGGCAGGATATTGACATCGAAGTTGCTCTCGTCCCAGCGGCGAATTTCATAATCAGGCAGGAACTTGCGCCAACTCTCGATGCACCGCTGTGCCAGCGGCGGCAACGGACTGCCGCCGAACCAGCAATAATGAATCACCTTGTTCATCGGATCTCCAATTCCTGCCGCGCCACGACAACCGCACCGTCCGGGATAATGCCGTGGACAATGCAACCGGCGCCAATCACACAATGCTTCCCGATCCGCGAACCTTTCAGGATAACGACATTCGACCCGATCCAGGATCCTTCACCGATGGATATGGGCGCGGTCGTCAACGCCTGTTCAACCCCTGTCTCGGGGCTGTGCCTGTGATTATTGTCAAAAATCCTGACGCCGGGACCGAACAGGCAGCGATCGCCGATCGTCACTTGTTCCTGGGCGCTGATCATACAGTAACGATTGAAGAAGCATCCCGCCCCAATGGTCAGGACACCTTGGTTATGGGCTTCAAAGTTGCAATAGGGTGCGGCATCGCAATTCCGTCCGATCCAAATGCTGCCACGCCCAAACACCCGCAGCGAACAGCGAGGCGAAAGGCGCTGGATCCATGCGATGCGGAAACGGCCGGGATGAAGCAGTTTCCCGAGCGCCGCCCTGAACACATTATAAATGATACAAAGAATAGAGCGGATCATCTTTCATTTCTTCAATTTCCGGGTACGCATTCGCCGAAATGCGCTGCCGTAATGATTCATTATTTGCCAAAGCGGCAATTCCTTCGGCGCAAGCGGCATTGTCCAGCGGCACGATGATGCCGTCCACACCATCCTCCACGACGCTGCGCGCGGTCGGAAAGTCGGTCAGAGCCACGGGCTTCCCCAGCGATTTCGCCTCAAGGACGGTCATCGGGCTTCCTTCGTAACGCGAAGGCTGGATATAAATGTCACAGGCGGCCATATACGGATAGGGATTCTCTTTTTTGCCAAGGATATGGACGAATCCTGCCATCCCCGCTTCCACAATCCGCGTCCGGATCATCGCCTCTTCTCCGCCGAAACCGATCAGATACCAGTGTGCATCCAGTCCACCTTCACGGAGCCTGCGGCAGATGTCCGGCACGTTGTCATAGTTCTTGGCATAGCTGAAACGCCCCACGGAAAGCAGATTGACGCGGCCCGGTGCCTTGGGCATCTCTTTCCCGACATCCTCCTGAGACAAAGCTTCTGCCTGCTGCCGGATCCACGCGCAGGGGACCCGGTTCGGAATCAGCACGATTCTCTCGGAAAGCGACGGGAAAACCGCAAGAAAATACCGGGTCACTTCCGGAGAAATCGAAACGATCCAGTCATAACCGGACCATACGGGCAATTCCAGTGCGGCGTCAATATCAACCTGCGAGTAATCGGTATGGATCCAGGCGGCTTTGCGCCGGGCCCGGACTTTATTGAGCACATAATCGTGCGGCATCAGGTAGCTCACGGCCAGGTCGTATTCTTTTTCCGGATGAATATCCGGGAGAACTGTGACCACATTACGGGATATATACGAGAAAACCGCCGTACCGTCTTTCGGGCGACGCTTCCTTGCATAGGCTGCGTATTGGCGCAAGGCCCGCCATCGCGCCCACGCAATCCGCCAATACCCGCTTGTAAGGACACTTCGCAGCGGCCGCTCAATCTGCGCATACTGCGGAATCTCCGGAAGCAGCTGTACTTGCGGCGGAATCGCCGCCATCAGTTCGCCGCGATGGCTGTAAACGAACAGATCCACCTCAACCTGGTTGAAATCCAGCGAATCCAGCAGTCCGAGCAAACTTTTCTCGGCCCCGCCGAGTTCCAGATAGTGGATGGCTACGAGTATGGTTTTCTTCGTCATTAAAATGATCCTGCGATTTTCTTGATGAGAAAAACAAATCTGTTTTTCTTTAGAACTCCTTTTGCAAGGGCCATAACAGCCTCATAATCTAAAGAAAGAACCATCCTACACTTGGACGGTACCTTTGTCTCTGAATCAGTATAATATTGCCGCATCCTTCTAACAAGATAGCGGGATTCAATTTCTTCGGCGACCCAAGCCTTAGCCTCAGGCCCTGTCATCTTGCCGAAACTAAGGCTCTGGACGATATGGCTTACAACGACATTGACATATTCGATGAATGAGTCCACTTTAAAAAGTCAACGCCCCCTCATCACGCATTGACCTCCTGCCGAGGGGTGATGACAGAAGTGCGAAAATAGTTGCAGACGAAGTAAGATATTTTGCATAATTCATTGATTTTTATTAA